>Ga0126342_10011696_pt1 | contig 15664 bp, 12 predicted proteins | sample Cyp1metagenome_FD_92528 | JGI IMG/M metagenome (GOLD analysis project Ga0126342, IMG submission 92528) | Coral microbial communities from Lord Howe Island, Old Settlement Bay, Australia - Cyphastrea 1 metagenome | ecosystem: Host-associated > Invertebrates > Cnidaria > Coral ...
GAGATAGTAAAACAGCAACCTACCCTAAACACAAGCTAAACGCCGCATCGCCACGACTTCCACAAAAGCCTTCCCCCAAGCTAATTTCAAGATTTTTGGGATTTCGCCACGACTTGGGCAGTTAGGAGTACATATTTATATGTATTTGTATGGTAACGGGTTATTTCTGAGGGTAGGTCGTTATTTCGGGGTGACGTCGGTAACGTCATTTTAAATTGTCCAGATATTATATATATACATACATATATTCTATATATATATATTCTATAAATATATATGAATTATAATATTATATATATAATATTATAATTGAATTTTATATTTTAATATATTCCAATATATAAATCCAACCTATTTCATTCGGCAACTTGCTATGTGTGAATAATATATATATATAATTCGTCATTATAAATGCACATAATTATTTTCATGAATCTAGTTATGATTTCCAGAATTGAATCCTTGATGTTAACTTGTGAAACTAGAAACCATTTCGGTCGGCTGTGAAACAGGACACGTGGTTTTTGATTCACCACTCTCAGAGTCACCATGGGCAGATCGGATTGACCACATCTCTTTGCATCTCTCTGCATCTCTTTGCTACCTTTCAAACAATGCAAGATGATACCCTCCAAAAAACCATGATTATGGAAAGTGTAGTTTATATCCTAATTTGTGGCCAGAAATGACGCGATTAACCTATTGAAGCCAAGGTTTGGCCAGTGAGCCGCACACTTGACATCTGACCAACATGGCTTCGTTGGAATTATCTTCCCCCTCTTCCATCATGGGGCTGCACCTGTGATAAGCTCATGGCATCTACAGCACACCTCTCAATTAGGATAGGAAGAAGTGGGTTTGATGCCTGAAAACGAAGGATACTTCCCCCGGCAATTTAGGATGATTATCTCTAGGGATACCGGTTTATCGAATCATCGGGTTTTTCCAAAGCATCAAATTTGGCCGAAGCTCCCCATCATTTTCATGTACCAAACCCAAATGGGAGTTCCACCATCTTCCATCCGAAAAAGTGGGGACATCTGGCGCGAAGTTCGCAAGAGATCCCTTCATACCTTTCGAGCCTTGATGGTGAACCAAGCAAATAAATATATGTATATAAATATATATCTATATGTATATATATATATATGTATGTATATGTATATGTATATATAATATCTGTATAGATATATATACATATTTATATCTATGCATATATATAATATAATATAATATAATATAATATAACATAATATAATATACTATAATATACTATAATATACCAAAATATAATATAATATAATATAATATAATCTAATATAATATAATCTAATATGATATAATATAATATAATATAAATATAAATATAAATATAAATATAAACATAAATATAAATATAATATAATATAATATAATATTAAATGATATATTATATATTATATATTATAAGTATATGTATATATGTATCTGTATATATATATATGTATATATATATGTATATATATGTATAGAACCATCGATAAGTTTCACCAGCACCCAAGGCTTTCCATCCACTCTACCGAAGGCCGAAGCCCTCACTGTTTGCAATGGCCTCAGGGATTTTTCGTTACCGGCTGGTGACCAAACATGGCTAGCTGGAAGCAAAACTTACAAGTTGTATAGATGGCATGGAACTACTATCAGTTGTATACCACTAGCTAGCCTCTAGTTCGATGATTCTCCCATACCAGTTGTATAGATGTCCATGAAAAAGGGAATTCCAAGCAAGGTTTGACTACCCAAAGTCCCCGACCATGTTGACCCGGTTGCTGCGCTCATGGCTAATCTCGGAGACCAACAAAAATCATTGGCCGTCGATATGTTCCCCAACTCGTATCAATTATGGCTGAACAGATTAAGCATGATCAACGTATTGAAAGTAGCCAACCAAAGTTTCCTCACTAGGGTTGATGTCAACTCTGGATTTATAAACTGTGATTAATTGGGGGTTTTCTCCAAAAGCGATAATTTACGCTGGAATCTCCCGTATAAACGGAGGTTTATAGCTGGGACAATTATATATATATGAGGGATCACCCGACTACTACTACATTAAAGTCAAATAAACTATCTGGAAAGAGGGATTTTCCAGAAAACCATGTTTGACCATCAGAGGGTACAGGATGGTGCCCCCCACAGTTATGTTTGTTGGTTTATAACCCCATCTGAAATATTATTACAAGTATCATGCACTATTGTTTTCCTTAGTATTACTATAGTTATGAACATTTATAAAACAACTTAGATAACGAACAGGGGCCCCATCCTGTACGAAAAACAGTAAAATATTACCCCTTCAACTAATCAGGCTTTACCCCCAGTTGGGCTTCCAGAGAGCGATCCGGATTTTGCTGTGTTTCGGCTTCGAAAAAAGCGTACGCTTAAAAAAAGGTTATTCATAGGCTTAAATCCTTATGTTTGACGCTTAACTTTATCATTTTGCTGGTAACAGTCCAGTTTTTTTACATCCCCAAAATTTCGATGAATCAGTTCAGTAAATCATGGTCAACTCCCAATATTTTTTCGGGTTAAATGAATTTCTGGTTGGTGGTTGACCTACCCCTCTGAAAAATATGAAAGTCAATGGGACGGATTATCCCATGTACTAGGGAAAAAACAACCATGTTTGAAACCACCAACCAGATTTAAATGATATGTTTCTTGGGGGCTCCAAATCAATAATCAACTGGACATCCTGACCACCCGCAGCTGCAGCTTTATGTGTCTTCTGGCTCGCGAGCAAGTGACGTGAACTGGCAACAACAACAACGAATCACTGGTGTAGATATGTATGCATGTACAGTAGCATTGTGCATTATAGATCAATTAGATAGATCGATAAATATAGATACAGATATAGATACAGATATAGATAGACAGTGACAGACAGACAGACAGACAAACAGACAGATACATGATTTGAAAGAGGTATATGCAAAAACACCAAAGTATACCGAGATGTGTACATATACGCATGCATACAAACATACACATACACGCATAAACATACACATATGTATATATATATATGCATACATATTTCTGCATATCTATAGCTATATCTATATCTATATCTATATCTATCTATCTGTCTGTCTGTCTATCTATCGATCTATCTATCGATCTATCGATCTATCTATCTATCTATCTATATTATGCATGTAATATGTGTATATATATATGCACTTTTATGTATATGCTCACATGCATTTACACAGTATATAAATAGGCATAAAAACGACATGGGTTCAAGTCTGAAAATAGAGGACCGACTAAGCTACCTTTATCCATCAAGTGGGTAACACATGAAGCATCATCCAAGATATCAATTCCATTCAACATCTAGCCCATAGATTTATTCTTATGCTATCATATACTACTATCATCATCATATTCAATGATATACTGATATGCAATGATAATAATATATATATAATTATATATATATATATACATATTATATATTCTATCATCATAAATCATTCACCTAATCTATATGAAGCGCCCATAAGATATCCGTATGCCATGTCTGGCCGTCGCCCAGTGGCTAGGAGCAAGCCGCTCCGCAGCTTCTCTTTGGACGAAAAACGTGGTAAAAGCAGCTGACCTTAGCGGGAGCTCATAGGACATATATGGGAAAATATATGGATATATTAAATACGGTATATATAATAATAATAAATAATAATAATACTACTACTAATAATAATAATTAATACTAATAATTAATAATAATAATATTAAAACAATAAAAAACATAATAATAATAAATAAAAAAATAGTAATAATAATAATAGTAATACTAATAATAATAGTAATAATAATAATACGTTCTAGGATAGTAATAGTAGTAACTATGCCATTATCTGTTCTGGTAATATGGGAAAATAATAAGAAACTATAGTTAAATTGGAAATTGATAATAGTTGAAAATGACTATTTACAATTATTGGACATTGATTTAACATGGTAATATATGGGAACATATGGGATAGTAATTGTTAATACTGGCTAATAATAGTTGATAATGGACCAATCACCAACAATAATGGATGAATAATGGATATAATACCCTCTGGCAATTTAAACATAGCCATTGAAAATAGTCATTTATAGTTGATTTACCCATAAACAATGGTGATTTTCAACTACCTCTTCATATACTGTGGGTAAAACAGTAAAACAATGACATAAATCACCCAAAAATGGGAATGGTAACCATACCACCTATATATTTATGGTGGTGACTGGGGGATGGTGCCAATGGCATTGTTTTACCAACATTAAAGACCCATCTATAGTTGGTTTACCTGGTAACCTATTTTTACCCACTCAAAAATGGCGATTTTCCATAGCAAAATGTTAGTTGTTTACCAGTTCCCAGAGGGATACACCAAAAATTCTCCCTGCTGAGATGATTGGCAGCGATATGCACCGATGTCCACATGGCTACGCGTTTTTTAGATCAGGCTGACCAGTGGTATCTAAAGATATCTAAAGATATCTAAAGATATGGTTGTTATTCACTATATTCCATGATCATCCCTCATTCTCATGATCAATTTTGCTGGCGTTTCATCCAGGGGCTACAGTGCCATTGTCATCAATTTGTCGGTGACTTGGTATCTAATTGGCCGGGGCTTCGACTTGATAGTCGCCAAAAACATATTATTGAATTGAATAGTCAAAAGAACAATCATTTGTGGGTCAATGAATGATTTTCTCATTTTTTATCCATAATAATATCATACGGTTGGCAATATATCCTATTGCCACTATATAGTATTGTCTGAAGTTGGATAGGGCTACCCTCTGGCAAACTAACATAACTATGGAAAATCACCATTTTTAATGGGAAAATCCACTATAAATGGTCATTTTCAATAGCTATGTTAGTTTACCAGAGGGTAAATGAACTTTCAGCCGTGATTTCGCCATTTTCCACGATTCAAAAAGGTAAACTCCCTCCAGACTCATGGTGGCATCACCATGAAAAAACCAGTTTTTCATAGTTAAATCCAGCATTCTTGATGGTTGAGCCCAACAAAAAATGCTTGTGCACCATCATTTTTTGCTGAAATCTAACAATTTTATACAATTTTCGGTTCAACAAACTCCTTAGTCTACAGAATTTTTGAACACATCTTTTCCCGCAGAAATCATCAGAAGCCCTCCTCCAACGGCCTTAGGTGCCGGCTGAAACAGGTGTACGCCGAAGGGAGACGATCATCTCCCACACCGTTCTTCTGGACAATGAGACCTGAGGTATTCTTTTTTTAACCCTGTTGCCCTGGTGAAGACTCAATTTTCTATGGGATTTATGATGATTTATGCATGTCCACCCCCTTCAAATATGCTATTTCAATGTATTTCATAGGTTCTGACCCTTAAAATGATGGCATGGAAACAGTTCCATCTTTCAAGCAGCCAACAAAACTTCGTGTTCCATTGGCTCGTTTTGAACACATTACGAACCATTGATCAGGGCTTCTTCACCATCTAATATTGGGACGATTGGGACGGGGTCAGCTGACTGGAGGGGTTTAGTTCTAGCAACCTCTCCATGACCAAATTATGAATCATCATAAACCATCATGAACAAAATTATCAACCATCATAAACCATCATAAACCATCATAAAACAAATTATTGGAGATATCTCCATGAATTTCCCATCACTTTCTGGTCACTCTCAAGCCCAGTGAAAAAGCCACCCCAGTTGCCGCCACTAGCCTAGTGCTTGCCATCCTCTCAGCGGAACTCGATCACTGGCAGTTACGAAGACCACAAACTGAACCTGCGTGGGGTCCCACGTTGGATGAAGAGAGCCAGTTTCGATGGCCAGGAGTTGGCCATGGATGGGTCAAAAGATGTCAAAAGATGTCAAAAGTCTCGAAAATCCCTGTAGTTTACATCAACATATTTGGAATTGAATGGAATTGGTGGTCATCACCCCATAGATGAGATTCTATATGAATTGCGTTGATACACAGTCACCTCGAAGGCTGTATGAAAGTAGACATGTTTTTTTGTCCCGACACAAATAGCATGGTGGGCATTGTCGAGCTCAAACATTATGGTGGTTTAGGGCAATTTTTCGGCACACAAGGACTGCTTGTAGTCCAACACTGGAATGGAAGGAACATCCCTATCAGTGGAAAAAGTTGATCAACATGTCTGCCATGGTCATGGCCCCCAAAAGCTGCAACAGAACTTCAATTTAGCATCAAAATCATGGAACGATCCGACACTGCAGCGAGCTCGTCTCTGGCCAAATGGTTCAATGGGGTCTCATCATATTCCCTAATATATTGGCCTTAAAAATGGTATAACAGTATAACATAGTATAACATAGTATAACGTACTTCTGAACAACGCCAATTCAGAATCATAGTTGCTAAATTTGGATCTATAGTCATATTCTGGATCTAAGTATATACACATCATTATACATTTTGTACAGTGACCCTAGATATCATGGGCTGATAGTAGAATATAATGGGATTATGAAAGTGATTCTACTGGGATTATAGATACTCCCGAATTGTACTTTCAGTCACTCATGGAAGCAGAACTTGATGACGGTCCCTGTCTGTGATGGTGCCAATTACCCTGGGGTAATCAAACATGGCTTGCTGGAAAATCCCACATTTATAGACGATATTACAAGATTTTCGAATGAACACATCCATTTATAGGGGACGGGACTTCCAATTGCACCCCACCATGGCAGGATCTATCTGGGTCAAACTGTATGTCAAAGCCCACCGTGGCTTGCCAAACACCTATGTTTTCAAGCACAGGAACAAAGGATCCCGCATCTAACCATCAGTGCACAGTTAAAATCGACCTTACCATCTCAGATATCCAGAAAATTTCTCTTGGTAGCTGGATAGCTAGTATACATTATTGCCACATTTTTGGCAAAAAATCAATTATGACCATCAAGGTTTTCATATGGAGAGTGTGCATTGATTTTTGGTATCCCCTCATACTTGTGAGATCTCAAAATTTGGAAACCCGTTCCATCCCACGGTTTTTTCCGGGTGTGTCTTTTCAAATGGCAAAAAACCATCTTCAAATGCCCGTTCAATAGGCAATTTAGGAATTTCTTGGATTTAACGGTATCATCCAATTTTCAGACAGACATGCCTGCACAACAACAAATGATCGTTATAAATCTCCACTCTCGTTGCGAACATTTCTCCTCCTTGCAAAAATCGCTTCGCTTAACCGTCCGGTCATGTCACATCGCCGTGGAAAACAGTCCATTTCTGGATAATTTACCAATTATTATAATTATATATTCTAATTGTGTTTTTGTCCATAGTGAACATCAACACAGTGTCAAATCACTAGAAGGCACTGCCAAAACAAGAATAAAAATTACATAATACTATATATTGATGGATAAATCAGTAATGGAATTAAAAAATCTAATCATATTAAAGGTTGATACCATCTATTTATGGTGAAATTGGGGATGATTTATGGCATTGTTTGACCACCATTGTTATTAAACCTCCTCTGAAAACATCAAGATTTCAGGGCCATCTCCGACCTTTTCCGCAGCTGTGAAGCTGGCCAGCACCTGGAGCAAACAGAACTCAAAGCTTTGGGCCTAACATCACTTGGGAATTTCCAACATATGAATTCTATGAATATATACATATGTATATATATATATATACAGTATATTATATATATATATATGTAAATGTATGTATATATATAATATACATACATACTTATTATTATGTAGATGGATCGATGGACAACATCTATAATTATAGAAATGTACACTTAATTACGCCTATTATATAAGACTGTATATGTAGATAAACGTCTGTAAATCTCTCGGATCACACCAGGAATCAGGGACAGGACCCAATCTTCACAACAGCCGAAGTTCTAAGTCCAGCATACTGTCACAACATCAACACGGTGATTAATTGTGATGAATGGTGATTAATAGTGGATTAATGGCGATTAACGGTGATCAATGGTTCCATGAAACACCAACACAACAATAGTTCCATAGTCTGCCAAACAATGTATATATACATATATATATATATATACATACATATTATGTATGTATATATATATATACATATTATATATATATATATGTATTTATATGTACATATATATATATATATATGTATAATATATGTAAATATATGTATATATATATAAGGGTATTTTTTTAACCACAGGATCCAACTTACCTTGAGCAGATTAGCTCTCCTCCACTGCCAGCCCAGGCGGTGAAAAACGCTCAGCTGTGCCTCCCAGAACCAAGGCAAATACTCCGACCTGCAGAATCGAATTTATTTTGGTTTTATTTATTCGATTACTGTAGCGTTAAGACAGATGTGGATGAAGCACATGAAACATATGTAATATAAGTGATATGTGATATTATATGATAATATATACTATATGATGTTATGTATATATATATATATGATTATATATACATATAGACATGATGCGTTTGGCACCGGGTGTCTTCTAAAAGTGGGATTCCCCGTCTGACCCAACCTCATTCCTCATGAAAACCGACCAATCATTTGAATGAAAATTTGGGGTCCCCAGTGGCCTAGGAAACCCCGCACATATCTCAGATCCCCGGGTTCGGATGAGTGGACCATCATGGAACTCAAGGAACTGTTCTTTGATGAGTTTTCACTGCCTTCTCAGAACTCGAAAAACATCGAAGAACTGATAGAACTGCGAAAAAGGCTCCCAAACATGTGCTGTTACCAAAGTCATCCAAAATTGAACATGGAAAGAGCTAAGCACCTAAGAATTCTTGGACGCATCTTTCAGGGTTTCAGTTCTACAGGGCGGTGGTAAAATATACATTACTCTGGGTCAACCACCATTTTTCATGGTTGAATTCACATGTTTGAATCATTTCAAACAAGCCGATGTTTTCCCATCGCGAATCCATGGATCACCTGCCTGTCGTTTATATCTGAGGGACATACAATTAGCCAAATGCGAGCCAAAAACACATTTTTTTCTGGTGAGGATCAAACTCTTGGTGTGGAACCATCGTTAAATCTATCTCAGTGGGGCAGCCAAATAGTCAAGTAGCAGTTTCGTGAGCAGTAGGTAATCACATAATAAAACACAATCAAGGTACACAAGATCTTGAAGATCAAATCATAGAGTCTTGCAAAAACGGGGGAAACCAAACAGTCGAGAAAGGCGCGTTCAACGTCAAGAATCTACAGAAACTCAACCACGGCCTAAGAAAACAATGGAGTGTGCCAATGGTAGAGGGAAACCCCAGCAACTTAGGGACAACATGCTATGAAACAGCGACACAAAATCACAGATGGATTCATCCTCGGATCATCGTTGCCATGAACATACCGTTCAAAAACGTGCAAAATCAATCCATGAACACTTTGATTTATTTTGAATTGCCGATAAGGGTTTACCAAGTATGTTGCATACATTGGCCGTTTGTGGTGGTTAAATACCCCAAATCCAAAAATGTCGGCAAAATCCGCCATTTACTTGTTTTTCTACATTCCTATTGTTGAGGTAAATCTGGTTTCACGGCCACAAATGCGCCTGTTTCACCATTTGTTCATTGTCAAATCTACAATTTTTATCAATTTTTGGATGATCAACCCAAAAAAAAGTTGCCAACCCCATGTTTCAATTTTAAATCCACAATTTTTCATGGTCATCTTCCCATTGTTTCAACACATCCCTTTCGCTTAACAAAAAAAACACACAGATCGATCCATCGCCGTACGGTGCCGCGATCCGCGAATCAGGTGGGTATGGATCAATACCTATGAAAATACCATTTTTAGGGGGTTATTCACATCCATAAATCCCAGCTATGACTTGATGTGAACTACAGGGGATTCCATGGGTTTTGACACACTGCCAGGTCTCCAAACTCTTCTTGTTGAGTCCATCCTTCGATCTCTGAGCCAGATCTGATGGCATTGACCTTAGGACACTCGTGCTAAGCACGGTTGTGATGTTTTTTGAGTGGACACTCCTGGGAAAATGAGAAAACCATGGGGAATAATGGGGAATATACTGTATGTTGACTTTTAAGCTTCGTGAACACTTGGGATTTAAGCAAACATTGCAATTCAGGCAATGAACAGTGGATATGGATGGAACATGGAGGATTCACTCCATTTTGTGTCTGTTTTCATGGAGAACATGCTGATAAACCATCATATACCAGTTGCTTGATACAAGGTGGTGCCCCAGTTCGTTAGCTAAGTTGGGGGCCACACAACTCCAATTTCACAAAATGGTGTATGGTGTATATATATATATATCGAACTATATATATATAATACATAGTTATTATGGTTTATAAACCAACGTTCACATCACTGGGGGGCACAACCCAACGTAGCTTTCCCTATGGCTTACAATCGTCCCCAACCCCGCTAGTCTCACCAGTCCCAGTCGACCGTTGGGCCCGGGTCCGCGCGGTCCGAGTGACGTCCACTTGTTCCGCTCCGCCACAAACGATCTTCTCCAACTGCACCTCGGTCATCCACATGGGCCGAGAAATGGGCCGATTTAGCCTCTGGAAAGCACAGCAGGCACAATGGGAACATCCATCAGGAACTGGGATTTCACCCGTCTTGCTGGGGGGTTGCCTGCCGAGGTTGGCTGAAATCCCATTATCACAAATCTCTCACCATTTTGTTGGCAATATTATATATATATGTATATATATATATATGTATATATATATATATGTATAATAATAATAATTAATAATAATATATATATATATATAATATTATATTATACTGAGCATTCGCTTCCCATTGCTAGCCATCAACCTGTCCAACTTCTGGTGTACTCAGTTCCAAACCCAGCAGGACACTTGTGATTTTTGTTTGGCGATATTTGGCGATGAATGCTGACTTCGCTGATGATTCATGCAAGATTTAGCATATCCTCTGGTAATTTAACAACATTTCACATTAATTTAACAGTTTGCGAACTGGAAAATCACCCGTTTAAGAGGGAAATCATAATCTATTTCTATGGGCAATTTTCCATGTTTAAATTTACCGGAGGCTATTCAATCATATTGAATCTATGGATCACCAAGGTGGTGGCCGAACTGTCGCAAACTCATATTAGGGTCAAAATTATCAACCGCCGAAAAATATTCAACACTTGTTATTTTAGCACCAAAAATAGGTCAATATGAATTGTCAACCCCACAAAATTGTATTATATTATATCCTTTGTATCACATCACTGTATTGTTTCATCTAATTTCATATCTGTAATGGTCGAAGATGAAAAACACCGCATTGATCTTGGGAGCACCAGTCTCGCGCAGGTGGTTTTCGGAAACTCTACGGCCATGATCATAGCTTCTCAGTTCGCAATGACCCTGTTACGCATGACCCTGTTCTCAGGGGAAAATGGATGAACATCATGGGAAAATTAGAAAATGAACAAAAACCACAACTTGAAGTCTTCATTGAAGACATTGGATTCAAGTTGTGGTTTTGTTGATCATTTTTGATCATTTCTGATCATTTTCCCATGATTTTCATTCATTTTCCAACCAGAATGACCCTTCCCCGGCAATTTTGGATGCCACAAAATCCACTTCCGGGTTGCGTCCCGTTCCGAACCGGCTTCCCGGACTGCGTCCACGATGGTCCGGAGCAACGATCTGCAGCGAGTCATGGGGAATTCACCACCGGTTTTTTGTTGGGGGTTGGACATGGGATTTATTCACTGGCCATCTCAGGAACCGATTGATTGGAGGTACCGATTCCATATATGTTTGGGCCTAAATTTCAGTGAATATTTTCCAGCAAAATATGGTCAAACATATGGTACGTTTACGGGTACCTCCATTTCAGGATCCTGAGTCATTCCCATTGATTTATAGTTCAGTTGGATTGATGGATGCACTCTCCAATTGGACATTCCGACTGGCCCGCCCAAATGAAGAGATCCAACTGATTCATGTGAAAAACCACGCTTTGTTTATAGCCGGGCCCCAAAAAGCGATCATTTAATGATGTGCTTGTAACTTACCTTCTTACATATGGGTATATAATGGTATATACCCCAGGGGTTGCAGCCAATGACTCATGATCCGTGAAAAGATACCCATCCCATCCCAAACAACGCTGATTGATGAATAGGTATCCCTAGTCTCGACTATAAAAATATCTAAATATCACCAATAAAGAAGGTAATAGTATAACCATGTATAAACCCCTTTCAAAGAACCAAATCAACCAATAATCACCAATAAACAAGGTACTATAACCCCCTAAAAGAACCAATCAACCACGGTATAACTTTTATGACTCAGATTGGATGGACACCTGCATCCGTTCATGCCAAGGAACGAGCCACCAAGGACTCCCTTGAAGCCTTCGCAGAGGGGCCTCAACCTCGGAGTCACAAGGATGTTTCAATGAAATTCAATGGATTTTGGTTTTGGGATCTTATGGGATTATAATCATAATCTGGTTGGTGGTTTCAACCTACCCCTCTGAAAAAAATGAGTTCGTCAGTTGGGATCATGACATTCCCAACTGTTTCTGGAAAGTCATAAAAGCCAAATGTTCCAAACCACCAACCAGTAATTGGAGGAACCAACCAATGTATTGAAGATTCAATGGATTATGCAGTTCAAGATAAACATCTCGGGTACACCTACGAGATGATCGGGTTTCCCAACTGTCATTGTAATATTGTAGGGGTTCGGAACCCAGCAACATGGGACAACACACATAGCAAAACCTCTCCGAAAATGGGGTTGCAACAAGAACAAGTGATCATGTATGATCATGTATGATCATGTATGATCATGTATCATCATGTACTGTACCTTTCAGAAACTCTTTATTTGGATATGTTCCACTGGTTGAGAGGCTTTTCTCCAATGAATTTTCATTCAGCATCATCTGATTTAAGCAATACGAAAACCAGGCCTCGGGCCACTGCAAGATACACACCCCAGGTGCTATGCCATGTATTGCCTTCATGTCGACTACATGATCACTGGAAACACTGCGAAAGCCTTTCAGGAGGTCAAACACATTTCTAACTGCAGGTTTCATTGCCAATCTTAGATACCCTGCAAAAAACATATCTTTGTTGGTTAGTAGATATTCCCATTAATACCAAAAGACCAAAGGATTAAAGTATCCATGCTAGATTGACCTAGGTTTCTGCATGCAATCTGCAGTCCGTGCTATGAAGGATCGTGGCCGACAATGGCCGCCCCGTGCGAGCTGGAATCCGACTGAAACTGAACTCCTAGCGAGATGTAGAATATATGTGAATAGTTTAGGCAAGTGATCGCGTTCTTTCTTTGTGATACAGTATATAATACATATACAGTATATAATACATATATATATATATATTTCTTAAAATGGGGGATCCCCAAAACAATGGGTTTCAAAACTAAAAATGGTCTAGTTTGGATGATGACTGGGGGTGCCCCCAATTTAGGAGCCCTCCATGTATATATATATATATCCATTCATAAATTAGCAATATATAGCAACTTCGGGCTGGTTCATAAATTTGACTATACTTTACCCAGCATGAAATATCACCCCAGAATCCACCAACCTTTTGTCTGTTTTGCTGAGCCGTCCCGGCTGCGCATCTACTCTTTCATGGAAGAACCAGTCGATGTAAGCCTGGTGGCTCTTTTAAGTCAGAAGATGTGATATGATTAATGAGATATTCGATTTCTACCAATATAAAAGAGCATTATAAACACAATCCCAGACATTTGGGTCTGATTGAAAGTGAAAATCGGCATTCACTTGCCAATCAAACGGGTTTTAGAAAACACAAACCATTTCAGAGGCTCAACCAGATTTTGGGAATCTCCTCAATAAACTCACCTGGTTGGTGGTTTCAACCCCTCTGAAAAATATGAAAGTCAGTTGGGATGATGACATTCCCAATATATGGGAAAATAAAACATGTTCCAAACCACCAACCAGTCACGATCAGTTTCTTTTCCCACGGGTGCCATTTTCTGTGACGTCTGCGGGCCCTTTGTGCGGGTTCCGCCTGTATGAAATCTGCCTTGTTGGCCTGTGAAATCACCAGCTCTTCGGGTAAGCGACTGCCTGAGCGATTGGAACATCGCTTTAATATATACCCTCTGGTAAACATACAAAAAGGTATGGAAAATGGCCATAGAAATAGTGGATTTACCCAGATAGAAAATGGTGGATCTTTCCATAGCAACATGTTAGCTTACCAAAGGGTAAACGGCGCTTTGGAAAAGGGACTGTTTTTTTTAGGCAAATATATGGGAACATCTGGAACAAAAACTCCTATAACTGAAGTTTTTTTTTTTTTTTTATGGGAAACTCATCTATAAATGGATGCTTTTCCATGGCCATATTTGATTGACTGGTAGGATGACTTTTCCCGAGGTTTCTGGGGCAACATCCCAAAGAAATATGATGACCATATTTTCATGTGGGATAATAGAAGATAATGTTGGTAATTATGGGATAATATTACCAGATTTTACCAACAACAATCATAAAAGTTGACATCCAAACATGTGGCGCACAAAGAGTAGGTCATTGAATTGGGGACTTCAAAACGAGGCCCAAAACAAAACCCCCTTTTTCAGATAGCTGCAGGCTGGTAGCAGGTCACGTGACCTGCCCGAAATGCGAGATTCAACCAGCCAAGCTACTAGTTATCTTTCCGCCACAGTGAGGATGGTTTTTTTCTCCATGTTCAATGCTTTGTCCCACATGAAATCAGGGTTCCTACGATTCCTACCTCGAACGTTAGATGTTCATTGCAGTCCCAAAAACGAACGTCGTCCGCAACTCGCTCCAAGTTTTTCACTTTTTGGGAATGACTAACATTGTTACAGTGGAAAATCCAACTTGTCATGCAAAAAAAAGTCAACACCCTTGTACCTTGGCTGGTTGGTGGTTTCAATCCCTCTGAAAAATGATGGAGTTCGTCAATTGGGATGATGACATTCCCAATTCTTCCCAACTGAATGGGAAACTGAAAGCCATGTTCCAAACCACCAACCAGTATATAGATCTATTAAGTCCATATTAATATATATTAAGTCCCATTAACCCCTATTAAGTCCCTATTGTTGATGGTAAACCCCCTCCAAAACCTCTCCAAAACCATGGTTTTTTTCCACCATAAGTTGATCCTTTCCGGGCTGAGCTTCGGACGAGGCCAGCCTAAGTCTCCAAATACTTCAGCGATGTCCTGGAAATGGACATCCGAAACACAGCAAAAAATGGGGGGTTGGAGGATTTTCCCTAGGAAAAATGGAGCTTTGAATTGATGCTCCATGATTTTCATTGATTTTCCCTAGGAAAATTGGGCTTTGAATTGATGCTAACCATGATTTTTTTTCTAGGAAAATTGGGCTTTGACAGATGTTTTGAGCCTCACTTACTGTAAAATGAAAAACCGAAGTTTGCACGACATCTAGATCATCTGAGCCATTAAAAATACCCCTATCCCATCTCATTATACTAGTTGGTTGATAGGTTTCCCTACTATGGGTTATCATAATCCCCAGTAAACCAGGTAGTATAATCCCCTATAGCAATCAATTAAC
>Ga0126342_10011697_pt1 | contig 15663 bp, 24 predicted proteins | sample Cyp1metagenome_FD_92528 | JGI IMG/M metagenome (GOLD analysis project Ga0126342, IMG submission 92528) | Coral microbial communities from Lord Howe Island, Old Settlement Bay, Australia - Cyphastrea 1 metagenome | ecosystem: Host-associated > Invertebrates > Cnidaria > Coral ...
AAATATATTATGTATACTATAGTATATATATAATATATATACATTATACATGATATATATATATATATATATCATGTATAATGTATATATATTATATATATACTATAGTATACATAATATATTTATAATATATTTATAATTATTTATAATTATTTATAATTATTTATAATTATTTATAATATATATATATTATATATATATATATATATTATATATTATATATATATGATGTATATGATGTATATACAATATACATACAATCCCAAATGGGTTGAACATGAAAAGCTGCAAACGCACCAGTGTCCGCACCTACAGCAGCCGCCAACGCACAGGCCATGGTCACCAAGGCTGCGCGCGCATAGGCATCTTTGGCCAAGGCTGCCATGGCTCGAGGGAAAGTGTACCTAGGCGCCACCCGGTGAACGACCGCAAAAAAAGGTTGGGGCCCGCGGGGAATCTGACACACTCAGTGTTCAAAGGGCTGCAATAAAAGTTCAATCCATAGAACACTTCTGAGTGATTCTGAGTGTAACTCACTCAACAATACTGAAGTTGGCGTCAAAGCACTGTCAAGCGAGAAAGATGGACAAATGATCAAAAGTCACGGAGGTCGACCTAGCTTTTTGGGCGGTTTACTGCCAAGTTGCCAATCATACAAATCCTCAGGATCCTCCACATCACCCACAAAACCAGCTGGTGGTGGGTCGACAGCATATAGGGCATGTAAAAAAATGGGCATCCCTGGAACTGCCACAGTTGCCGGAGCCAAGTCCAAGACTCGAACTTGAGTGTGTTCGATCTCACACAGCTCTGACACGATGCGAACGGCTGCCTCTGCCCCTCTTTCATCTTTATCTGCTGCTCCCCATGGCAGGCGCATGCCTTCCCATTCCCCGGTCAAGGACCGAATCAGCACGCAGTGATTTCCGCGCAAAATCAGGCCGCCAACGAGTTGGCCATCCTTTGGGTCATCGCTGGCAGAATCGCACTCTTCATGAACATGACCATCCTGGCCTTCAGGGTGTAAGAAGATGAATAACCTGTTGAAAATTGTATTAACAAGTTGTTTTTCATTGGATATGAGATGATATGAGGGATTTAAGATGATAGCAGTATAGCGGACGTCAACGGACACCATCCCACCTACCTTTCAACATTTTCAACTTCAAGATCTTCATGGAAGGATTTTGGCCACCAAATCAAAATCTCGCCTGCTTCAGCCTCGGACTCAGCATGTCCATTGCTCATCGCTTTGATATGCTTTGATCAAAACCGAACCCATAACGCTTGAGCTCAGCAGCCGAGGGTGACCAGTGTCCATGCAGGTAACTGTTATCTTAAAAAAACACTAGGGGAAAAAACATTGCCGCTAGAGAGGTTGCCTTCCGAAATAAGTCTAAATATAGAATCGTCACATACTTCTGGAATCTTTTGAACCCATCATATGATCATTGATTCCGTGTATTCTCCCCATCTTCTCCCTAGTGCTAAACTGCTAAACATCAAAATGCCACAAATCCAGTCCCCAACATCCGTCCCCGCCTCCCGTAAGAGTTCCACCATCGCTTCCCAACGATGAGATTTACCGCAGGCGCTGATGCAACTGGTGAGCATCGGCAGGTCCGGAGGGCAGTGCATGGCAAAGCACCTGCTAAGCAGCTGCAAACAGCGAACCCACTGATGACCCCTCTCGCAGCTGGACATCACTGCACCAATCAACATGGAATCCTTAGATTTCCGGGTGCAAAGGGCCACAAAAAAAGTAATTAACATCTTCCCATATCTTCCCGATTCGTCATTTTGGGTGGACCACCAGCAATGAGAAAATAGATGAAAATAGCACACCATCCTCAGCTTTTCTAGGAATCTGGAGCCACCCGCCAAGAGATGGATTCCTCCAACAAGTAGAGTGACCACGGCCAATGCTGCCCTTCACAAGCGACAATCGCTGAATGAACCATGATCCGATTGGGCTGAATGTTCTGCATACGGCCCTCATATAGAAGCTGAATTGCCAAGCTCCAGTGTCCTCTGTGACAGGCCGAGACAAGGCTACCCAAAGTGATTTCATCTGCCTTTAATGTCATGGGGATCTGAGCTGACAGTCCCAATGCAGCTTTCCAACGTGCCACTTTGGCACAAGCTGAGATCACGCTGTTGTAGCTTGCCAAATCCGGTACCAGTCCGCCCTCTCTGGCGACACTCAGGTGGAACAGAGCATCTTGCCAACGGTGACATCGTTCCAGGGAGCTCAGCAGCATATTTAGAGACGTTTCATCTAAAGTTTCTAAAGCAAAATGAGTCAGCTCAGTCAGCTCAGTCAGCTCACTCAGCATTGCCGTCATCTTCAAATTCTTCAAAGTCTCCAGGATTGGAAGCACCATGTCAGGCCGATCTTTGGAAGCACTTGCAGCTGCTTTGAAGGTGCCGAGTGTCGGAAAAATGCCGAGGTTTCCCATCCTCTCCAGCACCTGCAAGGCGTAGGCCCAAGGAGCTGCTGTTTTTAGGGCCACCTTTCCGGTTCCTTCCCTTCTTTGGGACAGGTGGGACAGGGCCATCAGGATGGAGTTGAAGTTGGCCACACTTTCTGCCAGATCCATTGCTGTTGAGATCTTGTTTCCACGCACCAAAGCTGAGACCAGGCCGTTTCGACAGGCGTCATCCAAAGGAACACTGGCAGAATGGGCTTTCTGCAAGAAGCTGATGGATAATTCCCAAGATGTACCAAGGCGGCACGCCGTGAAGGCGGCCGCAAACATGCCCGTGTCAACAAAGATGCGGAGCTGCTGGAAAGGGACCTGTAAGACTTGCAGCGAAGCCTGCCACTGTGCAATCTTGTTCAGGAAGCTAATAGATGCACTGTAGGGGATGATGTCATGCTTCACTTTTTGATCTTTTTGCATTTGCACCAGATACTCAAGGACCTTCCACCAGCAATCTCTGTTGCAGGCTTTGATCAGTAAGGAGTACGTCACAGCATCAGGTCGACCCCTGGATCTCTGCAGCTTCTCAAAGATCTGCCGGGCCTGATCTGGACGGCCCTGGCGGATCGCTGAAGCAATGGATGCGTTGAAGCCCAAGGTTGAAACCTGAGACTGGCCTTGGCCAACTTTGTCACCAAACTTCAGAAACTTGAGGCGATGTCTGGCCAGGGACCTGGCACTCTGCAGAAAGCGTTCCGTTGTTGCCTAGGATCAATCATACATCATCAAACATCAGCCATCAATGACGAATACTGTAGCATCAGTGACCTGGAGTCCCTGGAGTGTGGATTTTGGAAGACCACAGGATTCACATGTACGAAAAAACGAGCTTCCGCTCCCAGGAGGAGTCCATTGCATCAGATATCACAATACGGTCACTTACAAGGCGCCTGCCTATGAAATACTGAAATCTTTGAGCCATCTACCTGCATCATCCTGGAATCCTGAATCATCCTGAATCTATGACAGCCGCTCTTTCCCATTGATTTCTTTTAGCTTTCAATGAAAAAACAGGCAGCATTGCGGCCATTTTTAAGTCACTCTTGGCGCGTCGTGGAGCACGTTGAAGCCTGGCATCTTCTGGAGCGCCTCGGAGTGGAGTGTGGTACAGAACTTGCGACATATGCGACATCTTGTCAATAGCTGGAATAGCGTTCACAAATTATCACAAATGGTATATCCCAAAACATCGCAAAACCTGGCCTCGAAGAGTAGTCGCAAGGTTCTGGATCTCCAGGCTTTGCCAAGTCTGCCAAGTGCATGGCGTGTCGTCTCAGGTTGCTGGATGTGTCCTCTTCAAGCCTCAGCTGGAGACATCGGGAGACATGTTTTTCAGATATTGGAGGATCAACTGAGCTGCTTTGTGGCCATTGTGGCCATGTTATCATCCTTTGATTACCTTTGAAGCTGAGCGGCTCGGAAGAGCATGACATTGGCCTTGAACTTGCTCCTGGTTTCTCACTTTTTCTGCTCCAAAGGTTGGGATAATGATAAAATACTCTTCCCATCTCTTCCCTATTGTCCCTATTTGATCAAAATTAAACATGTTTTTGGATGTTTTTGGAACATGCCAGACTCTGAGAGCAAATCGTTTCAGCGCCGAGACGGATTGTCTCGGTTGTTTTCTGGTCGAAGTTGAAGCCGGTCTGTCAAGATTGTCAAGCTATTGAATTGGACAAAGGGGATGCAGGATACAAGTCGGATACAAGGCACAAATTCATCTTGGCATATCTTGGCCTCCTCAACAAAGCGTCGAGTGTCCTGCACAGCATTCGCGATTTTCTCCAGGCAAAGCATCTGGCAAATCCACCAAGTCCTCTTGGTCTGCTTTGTCTGAGGCTTCTCCCTTAGCACGACAAAGGTTGGGCACACTCAGGTAAATATAGGTAAATATAGGTAAATATAGGTAAATATAGGTAAATATAGGTAAATATAGGTAAATATAGGTAAATATAGGTAAATATAGGTAAATATAGGTAAATATAGGTAAATAATGTAGTAATGTAGTAAATCATCACAAAATGTTGTGCAATGCTGTGCAGGCTTTCTGCGTCTGCACAGCTCTTGAAGAGGCCACGACCCAGTTCAGGAGAAGGCCACCACCAGGTTTAACATGCCTAAGAAGCACGGGTTCTGCACGACTGGCGGCCATCAGCGACAGCAAACAGCATGTAAAAGGGCCTTTTGATGTTGTGCAGCAGCATGGCCGCCTGTTGCAATGCATAGAAATTCATGCTAGCTGCAGGTTTTATGACTCTGGATTGACTCTGGCTGACTGCCTGCTTCGAAGCACAAGTTTGATCGATGCTCAAGCCCTCTCCCTCTTCCTCTCCCTCTCCCTCCCTCCCTCCCTCCCTCGCTCGCTCGCTCTCTCTCTCTCTCTCTCCCTCTCTCTCTTCGCCTTCTGCTTTGGAAGGAGGGAAGCGACATCCAAGCACATCACCCAATCCTTGGACCAAGCTGATGTACCAACGAAGTTCTTTTATCATGTCATTCGTCATGTCTTCATCATCAATTGTCTACTACTCCTTGTGTCAACCCACGGAAGTGTTCACCTTCGCTTCGGGTGCCGTCAATTTCATACCCGAACGGTCAATGCTAAGGTCGCTTCGAACTTCCTCTGCAAATCAAGTTCCGGCTGCATCAAATCTACCTGCCGCACAGCAAGGTCTTGTGCACAACTGTTTGCTGCATAAACGGGCCCCTACACTGGATAAAAGAAATCCTGCACCAGTTGATAAGTGGTGTATCTCATTATTTGTAGGGTTTCAACCATCCAAGGTGGTGCAGGATTTCTTCCATCCACAGTACCATTCATAAACGGGGTCTAAATGATTCTAAACGCCCTGTCTATCCAATGTGGGTTTGGGCCTCCTGAACAGCCCCACCAGTGATATCCTTCACAGCCATGGTGTTGTCAAACGCCAAGGCCTACTGAAAACGGTGGCAGAAGCATCGCATGTCATCCAAGAAGCGATGGACTGTCCATTTCAGTTGCGAAAGTGACAGATTTGTTGTGTTCAAAATCTTGAGAGACACCTTAAACATGCTTAAATGCCACCGGAATTTCAGAAAACCAACAATGCCACATAATTGCTTAATGTCAACTCGTGCGCACTACCTCAACCAGGCCAGTGTCATTCAACCAGGCGCTGTACTGCCTAGGTCGAAACTTCCAGGCATCATTCACCGCCAGTTGCTAAGAGCTGAGGAGCAAGCCCACCACCAGCGCCAAAATCACCCACTGATCGTTTTGCAGCAAAGCCTGAATCTACACAAAGATCATGGCACCCAACTTGTTTTTGTCGAGCATCCTTGTGTTAAAATATGGTACAACTCAGGCAAGTTCCATAGACAGGCTTCAGGCAGTGTCTCAGAAAGCCCCTCATCAGGCCCTTCATCAAATGAACGTGAGATCAGCAAACTCGGTCCCAAGCAATCTCTCGACACAGGAAGAAATGATCATCTTTCAAAGGCTTCCTTGTTCAGGTTACATTCTGACGGCAAAAACACGGCACCTTGTCCAAGACCCAACCATTGAAGGTCTGCCGTCTTAAGTACTCAAAGGAAGAGTACGAACCTGAGGACAATCGTCCATATGTGACAGCCCTCCGCTGGGTCCAGGCCCACATGGCAACTGATGAATGGTTTAGGAGTAGCGAGACCCCGAGACCCCTGCCATCCTCGCTCTTCCTGTGTTCCTCGCCTGCACTGAAATCCTTGGATATGGCAAGAGATGACGGGATTGACGAGTGGATTGACGAGTAAGATGAGTAAGATGACATGGTGACATTGCTCTGTGAAGATCTGGTCTCACTGTTGCACCACCTGCTGAGTAAATGCTGAGGATCTTGGAACCACAGAGGCACAGGCATAGAACATCCCTCGTTCTTCGGCATGTTTCGCATGCAGCAACTCCTGGTAAACAGCAGAGCTGAGCTCCTTCCTGAGTTCAGCATCTCCAACATCCCGCGAAGCCAACAGAAGCCAACAACCACAAGACACCAAGGCTCGAGCGAATGAAAATCCAGAAATTTCTGCAAAGAGGAGACAAACATGTTGCCAAAAATCAAATTTTCAGACCTCAGAGAAATGTGTGAATTTGTGGACCCCATGGCAAAAATATGGGTATGGGCCGGTATGGGTCTGTCTGTGAAAATCAATAATATCCAGAAATTTGCATATCTAATAGGGAAAATGATGAATCAGGGATTTTGGATGCTTTATATTGCTTTATTATTTTGTTTCAGTTTCCCCATTATTTTTGGACAAACTTATATTGGTTCACGTCATTTATGGTGCTGTTGGCTGCCAGGGTCGCCCTGCCAGCTGACGTTTGGAGGTTCACCTCCCGGCTCATCTGCAACCTGGCCCTCCTCATCCAGATCTCGCCAGGAAGTCACCTGCAGCTGGTGACCTGGTCGAAACCTATGCCCATACCACTTTTCATTCGTTTCTGCGTTTTCACATGTTTTCACACTTTCTTGTTAATGACTTTTTGGGAATCCCCAAAAAACCTCCTGGTCAAAAGCTCTACCCATCTGGGGTGTGTCTTCGACACCATGAAAAGGAAACTGCCTTTCCTGATGGATCTTTGTTCGAATCCCAAGTCCAAGTCGCATCGCCAAGGACTCCGAAAGCAATGCTGTTCCACAGCAAGGCTGAGTGTTCTCCTGAAAACTGTCGCATCGAAGTCATCGAAGAGTCTAGGACATCTGTCCAAGTGATCCAACCAACATCAATCAACTCTCAGCCCCTCTCCTAAGATCTTTTTCCATGTTGATACAGCAGTCATCAGGATCGTGCGAAGATTTGGCGACACGCAAGGAGCATCATCCGGAACCTCCGCGATGATCGACCAGCTGATGCTTGCTTTATATGCCAATCTCCCATCATATCCCGGCCCCATTAAGGAGCTGGCTGCAACAGTCTGCAGCCGAACCAGGTATTGCCAGACCTTGGCATTCGAAGCAAGGGGTCAAACCCAATTTGATGAACATGTGCAAAAACACATTAAGGCTATTCACACATGTTGATTGCTTCTCAAGATTGCGAGCATATTGACATGACAATTTGGGACAGACATCGATCTCTCTGTCTGCAAACCCATCCGTCAATCCAATTCCGAGAAGGGTTGGGAGTCCCAGCTTTTCTCATTACTCGGTCCTGTGTGTGGCTTAGAAGCCATGCCCAGCTGTGCTCCTTGCAAAAAGATTACGCAGTCTTCATGGAGTACCCTCTGAACCCTCTGCAAAATGGTCTCTCTCGGAGCGCAGAGTCATTGCAGGGTCCTCTGGGTACTTGTGAAGTGTCCAGTACAGCCCAGAAGTGCCTCGAAACAAACAAAGATAAACAAAGAGCCAAAAAGCGCCAAAAGTTCTCCACTTTTTGGGCCTGTGGTGTTCAGGTGCAGCTGGTTCACCTCCTCCGCTAATCTTTTGGCCTCCTGTCGCCAGCCCCACCAGCAGCATCACCATCGTCACCCATATAGAGAATTGTAGAGATACATGCAGTTACAATCAGTTACATGCATGCAAATGAATCCAAACACAACATCAGTCCTTCAATCCATTCTAAATGGCAGTTCACTCCGCAAATCAGACCAACCGTAGACTTTTTTGGCTACTGCCACTTCAGAATGTCCCTTTACATCCCTCTACTACCTTTACTTGAAAATCAAAGCTCCTCTGTCAATGCAAGAATCCGGTTCGGGCAGGGCGTGTCCTTCAAGCAGGACTGCTAACCTTGGACAGTCCAGTGTTGCAAGGGTCAGTCCTGCACCATGCTGTACTCTGATAGAGGAAGGGTTCTCTCCGAGCCACTTTTGTCCTTCACAGATTTCGATCTTAATTACATCTCATGCAGAGCAGACTGCGTCGTTCCTTTCTCTGTGGTGCAAATTGAAAGAATCTGACAGGTTGACACAAGCGAAAGCAGCAAAAAGATGGGAAAGGCGGTCCAGCTTGAGAAGCTCGAAGTACAGAAGCTGAAAGAGTTTTTCGACCTTGTGCCGCTGGTTCTCGTGTGAGGATGTGTGAGGCAGAATTCAGATGGACATTTGCAACCCTACCAAAATGTCACAGAGAAACATCTCACTGCCTCTTCAAACATGACCAAGCACTTTCAGAAACCAACAGCCACTCAATATGATCCTCCAGAACTCCAAGTTCAGGGCTGGTTGCTTCGACAGGTCCATCGAGGCATTCCGGTCCTGCTCTGAGGGCTCCTTAGACAAGAATCCAAGAGGTGCATTGTGACACTGGGCTCAGACAGTCATGTCACCAAGTCCTATCAAGGCCTTCAACTGTCAAGATGCTGGTGGGACCAAATCAGGCAGTCCAGAGCCGGCATAGTAGCGACCTCATATCTTCCACCAATTGAGCGTTCAGCATACGAAGATACACAAGGCTTACGTGGAATCAACCAGTTGCTGTTTTCTGAGGTTTCAGCCAGATTCATCGACCATTGCTATGACGCGCAAATGGAGCCTCTGTGCCAAGCACCACTCGCCCACAGCAGGTTGGACATTCATCAAACATGCTTTGCAGGTTAGGCCACTATGATCCACTATGCATATCTGATCCTACTTTGCTGTGCATGCAAGTTTCCAGGCACTCGCCAGCGTTGCTGTCCTGCGAGCGTGCTGGCTCGTGTGTCTCATGTTGAAGCACGCCAAAGCTGCATCCGGTCGAACAGTCTCGCCCAGTGCGCAAGAATCCCAACGTTAAATAGATACGGGGCCGTTACATGATATTGATATGAATTTGGTTCCTTGGTGCAGAAATGATGCCATCAAAATGTCATAGTTGTTATTGTTTGCTGACAGCTCATCTGCGATGATCTCTTGAATCTCTTGCATGCTTGTTTGCTCTTGCCACGGGTTTTGACCAAACCCCTGAAGCAGGTCCTCAGAATCATGATTGCAAACCTTTCCCAAACTCAAACCATGGCTTGGCGACTAGTCAGTGATCCAAACCTCAGAGCCTTTAACCTTTATCCTCGCACTGGCTGTGAGTGGTTCCAGAAATCTCCGAAATTTGGAGATAGGCTTCGCTGCATGTTTTTCATTGATCCGTTTGGTTCTGTCCATTCGGTGCGAGACCTACCTACTGTAGGGTTCAGCAAGCCGTTGAAAATCAAGCATGTTGTGCAACATCTACATAGGGTTCGCACTTTGAATCTTACTGGGGCGCGTGTTCACCAACAGGGCAAAGAGCAAACACGATTTTTAAAAAAGGCATCAGGAATGCACAATTGCTCAATCGACTCGTACCATCTCACCACATACCAAGCTTTCCCAATTGAGCAGCAGCATTTTTGGGGGTTGCAAGATCTCACGTGTTCCAATCCGGGCCTTTTTCGAACTCAGGCAGGAGACTAGACCGGAGCGTGGCGAGACGCAGGAAGGGAAACCGTGATGTGACAACGTAGAAGGCAGTGAAAGTTGCTTGTGATCGTGCTGAGCTGAAATTGTTCACACCAATTATACGAGACTGACTCTGTAATCGTGTGCAGAGGTACACCGGGGTTGGGCGCAGGTTGAAAGCAAGCTGTTGAAATTGGAGAGCAACATTGACATAGAGCAACAGCTTCATCCGAGCTTCATCAGCTTCATCCCTCTTCCGTGGCATTGCAAGTGTTCCCATTGCTCCTCTGGCCGATCGATGCCCCCTCCTCTTGCTGCAACTGTCGACGGTATCTTGACATTTTTCGAGACGCGCTTCGTCTGCGCCTGGGAGATGACTTTCTCTGACCTCGACTTCGAAGACGTCGACAAGCACGCCATAGCATGCCATAGCACGCCGACTGCTTCTGCTTCGGGGTCTCCATCGCCTTTCTTCCGAGAGGACTTTGAGGAAAGGGCGTTCATTATCATCATTATCTTTCATTGTTAATTCTGTCTGCCTCTTTGGCTCCGAACAGCTAGCAGTGGCTTTCTCGTTTGGTGGTGGAGAGCACGAAGAAGGAGGTGCTTCAGGCTTCAGACGTGTCCTTTTCCACATCATGAAGTTGTCTGGTCCATTGCACATATCTTGCATGCATCTACACTTTGGCAGTGAACCGTCTTTTCCTGTGTCATCTAGAGCACAGAGCAACCGCGCAAAGCGCAAAGAACTCAATCTCAGCTTGAACTCGGCAAACAGCATCGTTTAATATCGTTTAGCCACTCCATCAAATACATTCAAATGCTACCTCCAAAGCCGAATGATCTCCAGAGCATCTCTCGATGTGGGGAAGTTGATCTGAGTGTATTGGACCTGGTTCCTGCAAAGCCTGGGACATCCCGTCTGCAACACCAGAATGGTCGTGGCCAAAGATGCGCGATTCATTGCAGCCTCATTCTCCGTGCAAATCCACTTAGGGAGAGAGAGAGATAGAGAAGCGCTCTTGGTTTCATTCGGTGATGATGGCAGCTGGGTCCGTTGCGTCCTTCATTGCAGCTTGTAATTGCTCCAATTTCCATGGCTGCTGAACTGTCGCAAAATCGGCATTGAAGAGGCCAAAGCTCCTGAGAAGCCACATCATACTGCATCCCTTCCGTTTCCAAAACCCTCAGGCTCAAGGGGTGTGAATTCTTGGCTGAAGAAGTGTTCAGACGCTCAATACACATCACTACCATATTAGAAGAGATAGTATATAAGAGATCAAATAGGAGTCAAAAGATGCTGTTTGCCGCCGAAGGTCTCACCTATTCCATTGTACTTCTCACCATTGATACTCCAGTAAGCGAAATCCACCTCATTGTCGGCTATATACCTCAAAACATGCTTCCACCAGAGATTCTGAACGTCGGTGCCGAACTCTCCCAACCAAACTGGCACAGCCTCCCCGGACGGTGACTGCAAGAATCCCCATCTGAAATCCAGTTCTTTGGCAAAGGCCTCGTATTTGCCGAACTCAATCCAGACAGCTAGCAATGTGCAAGCCATGAGGACCAAAATCATCGCCAAGACGCAGCGCTTCGTGCGGCACCTCTGGGCATGCTGTGGCAAAGCACAGCCATCTAATTGCTGAGATCCAGTGCCAATGCCATTGCCATCACCCGCTTCCCGCGCTTGTGGGAGACTGATAAGCTCAAGCACAGCAGAGGCTCTGGTCTCTTCCCGGTGTGCGAGCGCAAGGAATGCAGCCCTTGTCCAAAGAAAAATGCTAACCGCAGCACACACAGGCGTGAATGCAGCACAAAACACTCCAATGTAGACACCCGTAATGTCACATCGCTGTATGAATCCAGGAATAATCTTCAGACCAACTGCGCAAAGTGTTGCAAGCAAAGCGGCGACTGAAAACTCGACGCATGGATTGGAGCCTTCAGTAGTACAACTCCGGCAAGATTCGCTACACCAGTCCTGATTTTGCTGTGCAATGTTAAGGATTGATTGGAACATCGATGTCATATGTCTCTGTGTTCATTCTCAATTATCTCAGATAATCTCAATTCTCTCAATGATATTTGTGTCAGTGTAGTACACACAAAAATGAACCTACCTGCAGCTGCTCGTATTCCTCACAAAACTATGCTGGTCTGTTGAGCTTAATGACTCTGGTCGACCTATTAAAGTCGACGACCAAACGAAACATTCTCAGAAACTCATGGAACATAAGATGTAGAAGATGTGATAAACTGTTGAAACCGACCATGGGATCGCAAGGCAGGCCTAAAACTTTGTCTACAGTGCCTACAGAACACTCCAGTGCAAGCAGAGATTCTCCGGATCCCTCGGCTGCAGCGTTGGAGGACCTTCTACAAGGGCAGCCGGAGCATCGTTGAAGGACACCTCTCCGACCTCGTTGAATCCCGTGCTTTATGAAACTCTTCGAATGCTTCCAGCCATCTGAGCAATCCACCAAGGTAGCGGATCAGACACAATAGCAACCTCGTCTCAGGTGCAGAAACACAAGAGAGCTCAGATGTGCCACAAGAATCCACAAGATGTAGCAAAGTCGTTGCAATATACTGCAATCATGTCCATATTGTCCATGGTCCATCTCCCACAAAATCAATTCAAAATGGCTCGGCAAGGAATGTCCATGTTTTGCATCGTTTTGGCAACTTCGCTTGAATGTCTCAGAACTACACCAGCACGCCGGGAAGGCTGCTACAATCAGTCCAACGTACAACCTCGAGGGTTTCAGGGTGGGTTGGAGGCATGGCGAATGATCAATTGTGCTGACTGTGCTGCTCGGGAAAGGGCTCAATACCCGCGCGGGCGACCAAATGGAAATTGAACCAGTTGTACCTGGCAGGAGCCAACTCCACCGGTCTTCCCAAAGGGCTTGAGTGTCAAAAACTCCGCAGGGGCACTCATGCGCTGTGTACACGACACGACCTTTCAAGAATGGTACCTGCAATGAATGGTATCAAGAATGATAATACAGTGCAATTCCATGGTACATTTACAAGCCGATCATAGTCGATCTTAAGATTCTCCTGGGATGGACCCCAGCAACAGGATGCAATACATCCACCGCACCCCATGGCAGCAGCAACCGCACCCTCCAAAATCAAAAATGCACCATGTGTGGCCCTTGCACCAAAAGGCACGCATGGTCAAAAACATGCAGTGAGAACTACAATAAAAATAAAAATAATAAAATAGCTAAAATTCATTAAAATTCCTTTAAATTCCTTACTATGTCCTTAAAAGTCTTTAAAATTCCTTAAAAATCCTTAAAAGTCCTTAAAGTCCTTAAAAGTCCTTAAAAGTCCTTAAAAGTCCTTAAAAATCCTTCAAATTCCTTAATAGTCCTTAAAAGTCCTTAAAAGTCCTTTAAAGTCCTTTAAAGTCCTTTAAAGTCCTTAAAAGTCCTTTAAAGTCCTTTAAAGTCCTTAAAATTCCTCAAAAGTCCTTAAAAGTCCTTAAAAGTCCTTAAAATTCCTTAAAAGTCCTTAAAAGTCCTTAAAATTCCTTAAAAGTCCAGTCCTTAAAAGTCTTTAAAAGTGCTTAAAAGTCCTTAAAAGCGCTTAAAAGTCCTTAAAAGTCCTTAAAAGTCCTTAAAAGACCTTAAAATTCCTTTAAAGTCCTTAAAGTCCTTAAAAATCCTTAAAAGTCTTTAAAATTCCTTAAAAATCCTTAAAGGTCTTAGAGTCCTTAAAAGTCCTTTAAATTCCTTAAAAGTCCTTAAAAGTCCTTAAAATTCCTTAAAAGTCCTTAAAAGTCCTTAAAAGTCCTTAAAAGTCCTTAAAATTGCTTAAAAGTCCTTAAAAGTCTTTAAAATTCCTTAAAAGTCCTTAAAAGTCCTTAAAAGTCCTTAAAAGTCTTTCAAATTCCTTAAAAGTCCTTAAAAGTCCTTAAAATTCTTTTAAATTCCTTAAAATTTCTTTAAATTCCCTACGTACTATGTCTGTCCAATTCTCTGGAGAAATGGAGACAAATTTCTCGTGGCCTCGGAGTGCACGGGATAGGTAGGAACCTCCACATCTGCGATGTTCGAGACTCAAACCGGTTGAACACTCGGATCGCCACATCTGCGATGTTTGGGGCTGTGTTTGTCTCTCTGATTTGCCTGGCATAGGAAAATGCCAAAGTACAGGCCCGAAATGATAATGAGCATATTCTCCTTAGGGTTCAGGTTTTGCGAGAGACATTCGGAAAGAACAAAAAGGCCAGATTTTTTATGTAGGCACCCAAGCACCCAACGTTCTTCTCCAAGATTGTGGTTGCAGCTTTGGTTGCAGCCCTGGGCCTGGACGGAAAACAGAAACATCTGCAACCGACAAAGGTCGTGTCAGCGCAACAACTGGGCAGCTGCACCAGTCTGTAGCGCTCTCGTTGCCACGCCATTGTGGCCAAACATTGCCTGCACACCGAACGGGTCGATGCTTACCGCCCAACATCCCAACATCTATCCCTGAGAAAGGACCTGCTGGGCGAAGTTCATTGCGAAGATCAAACCCCATCACCTCAAAACATGTGTCAACATGTGTCAACCACTCTTGCCATCCGATGCCTATGTCCCAAAAACTGCTGAGCATCAGACTAGTGGATTCTCTTTGTAGCGGTCAGCCATCAGACCTCGGCGACTTGTCTTGACTGCTCTGTCAACGTTCGTGGAATGTGTCAGGTTTCTGACTTGTCAAGCTGAGTGTCATGCTCAAAGCGTTCAGCCAGGAGGCCTCCGGGTATTTCTTGGTATACCACAAACCTTCTCCATCCGAGGTGTCGCAACACCTCAGCTATGCATATCACCAAGGTAGTTTTTTGCATCATCCTGCTGAGCTGGAGACCACATGCTGGTGGAGACATGATTGTTGAGAATGACCTCAACCACAGGGATGGGATGGGTCAGTGACACCAAAATCGCCCAAACGCAGCGAAGCTTCAGAAAGACAAAGTGCACTTGCCATGCTACCCCATCTTTCCTGGTGAAATCCACTTTATCAAACTTTATCCACTTTTTCATACTTTTTCTTGGTGTGTGAATCTGTTCAATTCCCGTGGCTTTTGATAGTTCTACAGAACTAACAAATCATGTGCATTCAATCCCATCAGCCTACTATTGAACACTCCCTCAGAATCGCTGGTGTATTGGACCATTTATCATTTGGGGACCTATCATAACTGGGGAATGATGGGGGCATTGGATTGATTGGGGTATAATAATGTCCAGCTATAGGCCAATCATGGCTAATCTATACCAGTTTTGGTGGTGAAAAAACCCATAGGTTAAAAGTTAAAACATGGTATGTGGGGTATTGTCATCCATTCCACGTTACTAGCCCTTCTAATGGGTGTATACCGTATGCAATGAATGTGTATTACAGTAATGGATTGATGACTATGCCTGCCCCAACATGGGCAATTTGCCCAAGTCTTGACCATGGAAGATAAGCCAGCTGAACCAGCAGAAATGATGATTAACAGATTAACATTCATATCATTCATTAACCATCCTTAAATTTCTGGTATTGGTACCCAATTTTCAGACAACGGACCCCATGGACACAGCGAGTCGGCGCGGCTGACCATCAATCCATGCTGGGTGAGCTGGTCCACCGTTGCATCGAAGACCTCCAGAGGAGAGCGGTCCTGGCACGTCCGAATTTCTGCTGTCAGCTGCAGCAAAAAGGGGACACACTGGGGGGAGTGATGGACCCACAAAACGGTGGATTTTTCACCTTTGAAATGTGCTAAACATGTGTTAAACATGTGTTAAACAAGTGTTAAAAAAATTTGAA
>Ga0126342_10011698_pt1 | contig 15662 bp, 10 predicted proteins | sample Cyp1metagenome_FD_92528 | JGI IMG/M metagenome (GOLD analysis project Ga0126342, IMG submission 92528) | Coral microbial communities from Lord Howe Island, Old Settlement Bay, Australia - Cyphastrea 1 metagenome | ecosystem: Host-associated > Invertebrates > Cnidaria > Coral ...
ACATGAGAGCGTACTGTATGTTGAGGTGAAGTATGCTGACGTAGTGTATGTTAACATAGAAGGAAGACAAGAGAGCGTACTGTATGTTGAGGTGAAGTATGTTGACGTAGTGTATGTTAACATGAGACATGCAGCAGTAGCACGTACAGAAAGAGGCCGACAGGACGTTATTGCCCCCCCACCACCCCATGTTTTACCACCACCAGCGCGGGCCCCTTACAGGCGCCCGGCACCACAAACATAGCTGGGCGGGCTTCACCTTGCAAATAAACTTGTTGCATTTTCTTTGCTAACACACAAAAAAAAAACCTAGCAGCAGGTCGTTCCGTTTTGATATAGAAAATAGTTGATATATGAAGGCTAGTATAATCTCCTATCATCAACCAATAGGTTTTTGAACACTGCTCATTTGATATAGAGTATTGAGTATAGTCTATAGTTGAGTATGATCACTCCGCACAGCCACTTGATGAAACGACCCCAAAAAAAAACAAAGAAATCGCATTTTTTTGGGTTTCCAAAGACATGGGGCTACCCCCAGTTCTCATCCATTCATAGCTATCATAGCTAGGATTTTCCATGATTCATAAACCATCCAGCGAGCTTGAGGTACCGCATGACTTTGGATGAAAACCCCCATCTGATTATATACCCTCTTGTGATTTGACAGTTCGCTATTGAACATAGCCATAGAAATAGTGGATTTACCCAGCTATAAAATGGTGGATCTTTCCATAGTTATGTATGGAAAATCACCATTTTTTATGGGTAAATCCACTGTAAATCACAATTTTCCATAGTTTTTTTGTATGTTTACCAGAGGGTATGGTCTATTTCATTTTTGGGACGGGGTACCAAGGTTTTGACCTAGTCCCATGTTGCTATCTGTCACCCGACATGTTCCTGTTCAGAGAAACACATCTTTTCAGGATACGTGTCAATGAATAGAACGGGAAAAGAAGTTGCAGTATACCCAGATGCTCCATGGTGCTGGAATATGCACACCTACATTTACGCAATATATATGGCCCAGTCATGTAGGTAAATATTCCAGCACCATGGAGCACATGGGATAGTAAGCCCCAACAAGATAGAAACGTGATTTCCAGGATGGTAGTTCAATGATATGAACCACCAATTGGTGATACGAAAGTGTCCACGGCATTTTCGTAATACGTTTGAGGTCGCTACAAGGTGGTTACTCACCAGTTTTCATGTTGGTTTATAACATCCATTAACTATATATCTACCATAAAGGATAGTCAACCTAGTTTTTTGCACCAACTTAGCTAACTTTGGAGAAGCACCTTGCAGTTAAAGCCTGTTAAGCCAATTACAACTGGCTCTTTTAAACCTCATTTAAGTGAGATGTTTCACCTTACAGGAGCTATGATATCCCATGTGTAACTGTTTTCTTAGGGCCATAACATCCGCCTTTCTGAGCCGTAGTCTGTCAATGATACCCCAACTGGGTTGAAAATCCGGAAAATGATGATTAAACAATGGATCAATGGATGATTTAGGGCTATTAAAATGTTTCAGTTTGAACACGAACCTATCTTGGCAACGTGGCAACCCTTTTTCTGTTTCTCTCTTGTTTCCTAGTTTCCCATTTAGGTGATAGACAAACGCGGGTATTTGTACTGGTTCTTCGTGATGATTGCAATCTTTTTTCTGTTGATGTAAACCACTTTGCTGTTAATGTCAACCCTGGATTAATAAACCCCGTTTACGGCTGTTTAATTGGGAGGGTACCATTTATGTACCATTAATTGTGACTATTTGGAGGGTACCCCCTTTTTTTATAAACCATGGTTTTGACAGTCTCATCCGGGGTTGACATTATCCTGATGTGATCATAATTTCAGAAACGCTTCGTGAACAAAAAACATCGTTTCTACAAGGTGGTGCCCCCAAGATACCAAAGTTGGTGCAAATAGCTCCAATAACTATGGTTTATAGGTGATATATTTATAGTTAATGGGCTTATGACCAATTTATAACTGGGGGGCACCACCTTCTAGGCTGATTGAAATGTGACATACGAACCACTCATCTGCACGGTTATTAGAACCTGCATCAGTTATATATAACAAAAATGCTTGAGTATATCCGCATACGCCAAACTCAACATGTATATCCGTCACAAAAATATCATGAATCTAGTTGGTCCAAAACATATAAACCAACATAGCTGTCATAAATGGTGACCGCTGTTTTGTCTCCCAAGGTTTATTAGCCGGCGAAATTAAAAAAAACATTGGAAAAATCATGGCTAACTCACTAGTCACTTCATCATGAAATGGTACGGGCGGTGGTGCCCCCCTAGTTATGAGTTGGTTTATAAACCCTATTAACTATAGATCTATAGTTATATCTACCATAAACATCCATAAACCATAGTTAACCAAGTTAGGAATAGTATAGATATATCTATCATAAAACATAGCTATTGGAGGCACAAACCAACTTAGCTAACGAACTGGGGCACCACATTGTAGAAAGTGGCTCAAATGACTCTGGTCTATCATAGCATCTAGTATCTATAACTATACCCTATGGCACTATGGATCCAAACACTGTCTGAGAAGGTACAAGACAACGCCTAGGCATCATACCCCAGTCGTACATCCTGAGAAGGTATGGCTGGATCTATAGGGATAGTATTCATGGGAGTTATAAACCAACAAACATTAATACTGGTTGGTGGTTTCAACCCCTCTGAAAAATATTAGTCAATGGGAAGGATTATCCCATATATTATGGAACATAAAAAATGTTTGAAACCACCAAGCAGTTACTTAATATGTAACATAACTATGGCCCCCCCGCATGTTTTTGAACTTTCCACCGTGATTTCATCCAAGCTTCGAAGCACTGGCACCGCTATCTGCGCGATATTCCAACGGGATTTTATTTCTCGACCTAGGGTCAAGCAGAGTCCTTTGTCGAGAAACATGGCTCAACTTGGCATGGTTTGGCAGTAAACGAGCCTACCCTCCAGTAAATGAACATCACGACCCTGCCATGTGTTTGTTGCGCTTGGAAGATGAGTGAAACCACTAAAAAGACCTAAAAAGGGTGTCCCTACAAGGTGGTACTCCCCTAGTTAATCCTAGTTATAAGTTGGCTTATCACATCCATCAACTATCGTTATATTTCCCTAATCAACCCCAGTAACCCTAGATTAATTGGACTAAACAAAATCTCCCATAAACCCTAGTAACCCTAGATTAATTGGACTAAACTAAATCTTATAAGTCAACTTAGCGTGAACAGCTCACTGGGGCACCACCGTAAGTATGCTTAACCACTAAAAATGGGTGTCCCTATGTCAATGGGAATTCCAGGATCCTAAAATGGAGGTACGTTAGTAATTACCATATTTCAGGCCATATTTTGTGGGGATATTCCCGGAAACATAGGCCTTAAACAAAGGCCTGAAAAAAATGGTAGGTACCTCCAATCAATCGGTTCCTGAGTCATGGCCATTGACCCCATTGACTATCCCATATGCTCCATGTATGGAATATTTACCAACATTTACCCCAAAAATCACCCAGTTTTGTAGGTAAATATTCCAGCACCATGGAGCATCTGGGATAGGGTAAATCCCATTTACCCTCTGGTTATGACTAACATATCCATGGTATTATAGATGGCCCATAGAAATAGGTGATAAACATGCTGATTCCCTTTCTTTTCATGCGAAAAAAATGAAGGTTTCCCCCCTCTTTAGGTGACCAACAAAGCCGACTGTGGATAATCCTGGCGACACGTCGACTCGGCGACAGTCATGTCGCCGAGTCACAGAAGCACCGTAGCGCGTTTCAGAAAGACTTATGAATTACGTTCTCAACATCGTTATGGACATTAGAAACATTGCTGGTTGGTGGTTGAGCCATACCCCTCTGAAAAATATGAGTTCGTCAGTTGGGATGATGAACTTCCCAATATATGGAAAAAAAAACGGATACAAACCACCAACCAGTTGTGGACATTAGAAACAGTATAACATTGAATATAAATAGTGAAATCTTCAACATTTCCAAATCAAAGACTAGCATGATCAAACGCGAGAGAAAAATCTAGGGGGGCTGCTTCATACCGAAGATGAAAACGATTACGGCAAAAATATGGAAAATAGATGAAAATAGTACAGTAGCTCTCCAAAATAAAACCCTTTCCAGATCCTTACAGTCTATAACGACGTATTGTAACCACCCGGAACCAACCATATATTGTCACTTATCATCTCGTGTGGTTGGATGGAAAATCTGCAACCTACCGCTGAAAAGACTTTGGGAAAATCTTTGAGTGTTCAAGTTTGTTCAAAACAACATGTACCCTCTGGTAAACGTTTACATAGCTATTGAAAATTGCCATTTATAGTGGATTTACCCATGAAAAATGGTGATGTTCCATAGTTAGGTTAATTTACCAGAGGGTACCCCGTTTCCTTTCAAACATCTAGAAGGTTCCCTGAATATCATCCAGATATATCCAGTTATACCATATGTTATATGTATCCCCATGAAATATCCCCAGTTACATCGCCATTTTAGCGGCGGCGTAACAATCCCAACAGCGTAACGGTGGCGTAACAATCCCAACGTCAGTGGCTATCCCCATGCTTCGCCGCACCCTGAGACAACCAGACAACTATTGACTCATCGACGCATCCCCTCAAGATCCATTTTAAAAAAACTCTGCTGAGACACTTTATTGGTCCTCGGTGGCACATGTGCGAATGTGGTGCCCCAGTTCGTGAACGCTAAGTTGGTGCAACTAAGTCCAATATATCTAGGGATTGATTAGGGGGTTATATCGAGAGTTAATGGGATTATAAACCAGCTTGTAAATAGGGGGGCACCACCTTGTGGGAATGGGGATTGCAGTAATTTTGAAGAAGTGTCCTTGCAGGAAGGAGTTTCTTTAGATCCAAAAAAAACACTGTTGCTTAACCAGGAAAAAAATAGAAGTTGAAATCATTTCTTGGAAAACCTACAAATCTATACATATCCGAGGGGAGGCCCTGATATCTTCTATTTTACTGGGATTTCACCTTTCACGTTGATTTAACCATCGGAAAATGGTGGTGGAACCATGAACCAAGGAACATTTCATGCATGTTGGCGAAGTTGGTTTATGACCAGGCGGACACCTGCTGGGTTTATGACAAGGCACACAGAAATTGGAGGGGATTCCGTTCGAATGCCATCAGAAGCCACAGGACGAATGAACGCCTCTTGGATTGCATTTCTATGCATCGTTTTGTGTATGCCACCAAGCTTGGCTTTTACATGCTTTTACTATATCTTGAGATGACGTTAGAAACTAACTTATAACATCTTATAACTGGGGGGTGGGGTCCTTCAAGTGTCTTCCCACGGCCCCTCATTTTTGTTTTGATTGAACGATGCATAGTTTCGGGGTACCAACCAGCAATGGAGGTCAACTATATCATCCCACGACAAAACATCCAAAATTTCCGTAAAAATCCCGGAGTTGGCAGCCCTGATCGTGATAATCCCCACAGTTATAGCCCAAAAAACAAGTATCACTGGCGAAAAAAAACCTACCATAACCTCATTTAAGTGATATACAACCGTAGTTGTAGGAGCTATAATCCCATTTATAACAGTTGAGGGCATAAGTTGATGATCATAACTTGGTTAAATATGGGTAACCTATAGTTTTCATGGGGCTGCTTTTTCGAGGCACCAATCATCACCATCCACCTGGTTCGATAGATCTACATATAGCTACAGTTCGCCTCATCATTTCCACTAGCAAAAAAGTATTAAAATCAGCCATAAACCCCATCTCAATCATTATTTTTCGGTGAAATCTCCGATTATTTTTCCAGGTGAAACCGGTGAAAACCAGAAAAATCATCAAACATCCCCCCAGAAAATTTCCTTGTTTTGTTGGATTGTTGGATTTTCTCCATCCGTTTTCGGTTTCGGTTTAACACACGGTCGCCCGGTTTTCCGGCCGCGGGCAGCTTCCGAGGTTCGACCCGGGATTGGATATGCCAGACGGGATATAGGGATGTCACTCAGCGGCATGTCCGGCGCGACATCGTCAAGCCCTTGGGTGACGGAGAGAACGAGAATTTCCACGGGCGGTGGTGCCCCCCCAGTGATGTGAACGTTGGTTAACAAAAACCATAGGAATAGTATATATAGATATATCTAACATAAACCATAGTGAAATTGGAGTTGTAAACCAACTTAGCGTTCAAGAACTGGGGCACCTTGTAGGATTTGACAGGAAGATGTCATGGGATTGGCATTGAAAATGAGATGTTTGTAGGATTGTTTTTTTCAGGGATTTCTATAAGGGGAATTAGATGGAATTAGTGGAACTAGAGCTGATTTTTATTGGTAAATTCCATGGAATTTTGCCACTTATTTCTCGAAAAAATGTTTTACTCTTCTATCTTTTCGGGGCGTACGGCTTACTGGAATCAACATCAACTGAGAAACCTAACCCTGGGGAATCAAACAGGGGATTGAGAAATGGCGATTCAAAAAAAAATGGATGAAATCCTCATGACTTGAGTCCAAAAAATGGCGATTCTTTCATGAAACCATGTTTTTTTTTTTTATTAATGGTTTATGAAATTGGGATAAAAACATGAAATTAAATTATGAAACCATGATGTTTATGAATTCATCAACTTGGGATCCCCCATGACTTCAGAAACCTCGAAATCTCTCACCGGAGTCACCTGAGTCGACTACAAGCTGAACATCATCCATCATCCCATGAATTTTCCATGAAAAGAATCCATGAATTTTCCAGGATCCTGTGATCTCCCAACTCCAGATTTTTTTTGGATGACTTTCCCTGTAAGGTGGCGCCGAAAAAGACAAAACGAGAACTCGCGGTGAAGCGAAACGCACGGCGGTTTGAAAAAAGTGGCTGAATTCGATTGGGTTTATGGTAGATATTTCACGAACTAGTTAATCTAGTTGGCGGTTTCAACCCCTCTGAAAAATGTGAAAGTCAAATGGGATTATTATTCCCAATATATGAAAAAATAAAAAATGTTCCAAACCAGCAAGCAGTAATGGTAGATAAATCATGTTCACCCAGTTCGTTGATTAGGTAAGTACTTCGATATGTCATGATATATCTACCATAAACATCCACCATAAACCATCATAATAGTTATATAAGTTATGATGGGATTTACAAACCAACTTACATCACGTTTGGGGGCACCTGCAGCTGCAGTGATCTCCCAATTTATCCAGATGTTTGGATGAGACTCCGGTTGTTGCAGTCGTTGTACGCATCCTTGGTTCCTGCCAAGTACAGAGTATAACGAAGTCACATAGCTGGAGGGTTCAAGGTGGTACCCCCAACAAAACCCATGGAAACATGGTGATTCCACATGTTTTAACCAACGACAATGGTAATATATATATATATAGATACATGGATTAGTTAGCTAAGTTGGTTGATACCCTCTGGTGAACTAACATAGCAATGGACAATCACCATTTTTAATGGGAAAATCCACTATAAATGGCCATTTTCCATTGCTATGTTAGTTCAACAGAGGGTAAGTCCAATAACTAGCGTTTATGGGATTATAAACCAACTTATAGCTGGGGAACACCACCCTTTACATGTTATATGTTTACCCAACAAGAAGCAGCTGATTTATCACCACTATCACTCCTGTAGATGATCATAAGGGGGTAACTTACCCGTTATGTATTGGGAATGATCATAGATATCATCGTCCATGAACTGCAAAAGTTATAAGCCTAAACAGTTTTTTGAGTCGCTCAAAAAAACATCATTGAAGTGATATAAAGTTCGTTCATCTTGGTTGCAGGAGCATCCCATGGCAGGGTCGTCCCATTTATACTGGCGCTACCCGTTGAGGGCATCTCTCTGTAAAAATGATGATCCCCAATACATAACGGGTAGCTGCTTGGTGGTTGATTGGTGGTTGACATTGGTTGACATTGGTTGACCTGGCCCTCTGAAAAATATGAGTTTCTTTCGTCATAAACATCATGTTCCTGGGTAAATTATCATATTTCACTCACCTGAATTAATTAAGGCCCATAAAAGGGGATGATTTCCCTTAAAAAAACCCATGGATTCCAGGCCTCGGGAGAACAGGCTTCGGTCGTGATCAAATTTACCCAGATGTTCCAAACCACCAACCAGGTAGTACAGTATAGTGTACAATCCCATAGAATCATCAACAGGGGGATCCAGCCGTACCGTACCTGACAAGGTCTGAGAAACACCTACTTTTTTTCCTCAAACCCCGAATACTTCCTCAGAAGGTACGGCTGGATCTAGGAAAAAAAATAAAATTTGCCTAGTGGCGTTTCCCAACTTATCTATTATCAATCAAACTATCTATACCATCTGGTTATGTAACATAGCCATGGAAAATCACCATTTTCAATGGGTAAACCATCTATTTCGATTAGGGCCATCTATACCATGGCTATGTTAAATAACCAGAGGGTAAATCCAATAAATCCCAATAAATCCCAGTAAATCCCATTAATTGGAGTTTTTTAAAGATCTATTAACAACTATTAACCTCTATTAACCCAAATAATCATGTTGTTGCATAAATCACTTTGTTTCCCCGTAGTTTAAGGGTCCCTTCTTCCCAAGTTCGAGATGGTCAACTGCCCAACTGCCATCAATTGAGCTTCCAGGGTCATCCAAAAAGAAGCCGTGGGTTGGATTCCCCTGGGATCTAAACATATGGAGTCTGGAACTCAAACATTGGAATAGATTGGCGGTTTATAGTTGCAACATGTAAATATAATCAGTTTATCTTCGCAATGGCTAACTACTTGATTTCAAGGGGAGAGATGATATCGCGTTAAAAAATCATGAGGGAACCCCAGAATGTATCACTAAATTACCCTCTGGTAATTTAACATAGCTATGGAAAATCACCATTTTTAATGGGAAAATCCACTATTAATGGTCATTTTCAATAGCTACGTTAAATTACCAGAGGGTATCTTCCAGACTGACTCATTCTTGAAAGCTCTAGAGGATCGAAGTTTCAGGGTACGCAGATCCATCCACTATTCGATCGGGTTTCCAGACGTATCGATCGCAGCCGATTTTCAAAATGGTTTCTGAAAAATCGATCGTTTCCATGCATGCAAGGTGGTGCCCCCGCAGTTATAAGTTGGTTTATGAACCACAGTTAAGTATAAATATATCTACCATAAACCATTAGTTATTGGAGTTATAAACCAACTTAGCTAACGAACTGGGGCTCCGCCTTGTAGAGCATCTGCATTTTTGAAATGAATGGAAACCTAATTGGGGGTATTGGGTGCATATGGGTCCATTCTTGCAGAAAATGTTCAATCATTGGATTGGTTTTGTTGGGGAAAAATAATAAGACCGGAAACCGGAAACCAGGGTTTTTAGCATCAATTGACTGGAAACCATGTTTTTTAGCATCAAATTGATTGGCTTTTCCTGTATGTTTTCCGAGATTAACCAATCCAATGACTCATTGTTTAAGGAATCCTTGAAATGCGAACCAAATAGCCCGGTCCTAAAATTCAAAAGGCCAATCTGAAACATATTTTGCATGGCCAATATATATATTATATGTATGTGTGTATGTGTGTGTGTAAGTGTGTAAGTGTGTGTTTCCCGATCTGGTCACTATATCACCATACAAAACAAACACATGACAGAAGTACAGTTATGTCCGCAAATTGAGCCAGTTATAGCCATGGATAAGCATATAACTCCTGCAGCTATGTGGTGAAATGTGTATCACTTCAATGGGGTTTATTATAAGCCAGTTACAACTGGTTTATAGGGTCATAAGTCATAAGTGTAATATCCATTGGTTTACACACCATAATATCCATTCTATTCCACTATATATATATATATCCTATAATATTATTATATTCCGCTAATATTATAAAAGTTCCATAATGTTATATCCCATGGAGGGCAAGTAGAGGCCGAAAAATCGAAGGCCCGTTCTGGGAGATGCCAACGCCGTGGGATCCCCAGCTGTGGGCCTCCAAAGAAGGGTTTTTCTCCTGAGATTTGTTGAAACATGGTGCGACTCAACCAACAAGAAATGGTGCTGGAAGCAACAAACTTTAATGGTGCTTTTCGGCTGTATTAGATAGCTTAGCTTAGATTAGATTTAGTAGACTAGTAGAATAGTAGATTAGATTAATACATAGTGACATAGGTAGATAGATAGATAGATAGATATAGTTGGATGAAATGTTACATAAGTTATATAAGTCAAAACCATGCAAAACATGCAGCAACTATATCTATACATGGATCAGCTGAAGCCCTTACAACTGTTGGGCGCACCACTTTGTGAGGTTGCAGTGTTTCGAATTGGCGCCCTAAACAAAGCCACGAGTCAGCAACAAAATGTAACAAGGTGGCCACCGCAACTACATGTTGGCTTGTACACCCCATTGACTGTAGTAACTATAGCTTAAACTATATCCCCTATAACCCCTAGTTAACCATGAACTCTAGTCAAGTTATGTACCCTAGAACCCCTAGTTACAGTAACCAAGTTGTCTAACCAAGCACTGCGGGAAATCAGCATGGCCAGCATGGCTAGATCAGCATGACTCCCCCAAGAAAATGGAAGGAACATCACCCAGGAACCATGGATTGTGAAGAACGAAAACAGAGAAAAAAATGGATGGTACAACCCAAGAACCAATCCTCAATCAACCGGGTTCACTGAACCCTGCTCATATGTTAAGAAGCAACCAAACGTGGGAGAATGAAACCACCATGGCTACCCGCCAGATGGGCTGGACATCTTGCCGCATGGCTAAGAATTAATCAACCAATATATCCCCAACCAAGGTTGATATACACAAGTAACGGGTAGTTTGCCAGCAAGCAAGGGTTCTTAAGCAACCGGAAAAAAGAACAAGTAAGTTAAGATTACATGAGACTTCAGACAATACCAACTGGTTTCACCAGTTCAATGATGGGTACAATAAATATACAACAATATGTGGAGAAGAATGACATATTGCAGTGGACCTTGCTGCTTATGTTCATAGCAGGTAGCAACAAACGGAAGTTTACCTGAGAGTTTGTTGCCATGCTGATATTTTTGTTGCTTGCTGCAATATGCAGGATGGGCCCCCCCAGTTATAGGTTGGTTTATAAACCATTATAACATATTATAACCCCCATTAACTATAGATATATCTACCATAAACCATAGATTTCAGCCACTTTTTTAGGCAACGGTTCACGCGTTTACGAACTGGGGGCTCCATCCTGTGTGGCAGAACGAATCTCAGCCCGATGAGTTTCCACTCTTCTACTAGCAAGATTGGAATGTACCGTATCCGAAAAGAACTGGTAAGAATCGTACTCCTCATTTTTCAATTGGAATTTCAGGATCCCAAAATGGAGGTACTGTACCATATAAAGCCATAGACATTGGGCGGGTTTTCCCCTTAAATAGCCCTAAAATATAGGCCTGAACAAAATGGTACGTACCTCCAATCATTGGATTCCTGAAATGGCAGATGGAATAGTTGATATATAGGTGATGTATAGTCATATGTATGCGATGGCGATATCGTAGTATTCACCATTTTGATGTATAGTTGATGTAAATGTATAGTATCCTAGTTGATATATAGGTGATGCTGTGTCCGGCTAGACTTACCCGCCAGGTGAACCCCTTCACTGCAAAAAAAACGCGTTTCCCAACAGTTTACCAAGGGTTCACTGTGTGCCAACTTAGCTATCATCCATCAACTATAAATCCATCGCCAGGACAAAATCACTGGGGAATTTCTTACGCCCCAAATCATTTGGGGCGGCCCAATTTTCTCGGAAAAAAATGCGGCCCTGAACTCCCGAGAAGAGTTAGCCCTAACCCACTAACCTCCAATCGGGTCAAAGACATGGACCTGAAAACCATCTCTGGTTGGTGGTTTTTCGCCCTACCCCTCTGAAAAATATGTTTAAGTCAGTTGGGATGATGAACTTCCCAATATATGTATGGAAATTCAAAATCCAGCCATGTTCCAAACCACCAACTTGACCAACCAGAAAAAAAATCAGGCCATTCTCAGAGCTTGATATCTTGACATCGCTTTTTCCCATTCTCCACGGGGGCGCCATCAACCCGGGGATCCTAAGAACCCGACAGACATTACCCCACGGTACATTCCATGCATTGGTTTTGTTGGGAAAATCTTCACCGGAAACTCATAAAATTTTCCGAAGATCATGGGGCTAAAACCTGTAAAATGTTCCACAAAAACAAATCCATTGATACATGGTACTTGGATGTAACATAGGGCTTTAAGTCTAAACTTAGGCGTCTATAACGATTGTAAGACATTCTAAGTAAAGTTCGATGGGATTTGAAGCCAACCCATCCTCCGGTGTAATCAGCTCCATGGCTTGCTGGAAAATCCACCAGCAATAGCTCGATTCTTTTCCCAGCTAGAAACCTGCATTTATAATCATTTGCCCTCCAGTAAATTAACTTGTTGACCCTGGCAGATAGGGTTTGGAAGATTAGTTCAACTAGTGTCCTCTAAAAATTGGTTGTTTTCAGGGTCGAATTCCTAATTTACCAAAGGGTGTATATATATATATGTAATTTTCCAGCCACCTTGAGAGGTCACTGAATCCCTGAAAGTGTCACTACTTGGCGGGTGGCCATGGGAGTATAACTATGGGAATAACCTCCATAAGTTCGGATATAACTACTGGTTGGTGGTGCAATGTGCCCATCTTGAAAAATGATGGAGTTCGTCAATGGGAAGGATGACTTCCCATATATGAAATGGAAAAAAAAACCATGTTTGAAACCACCAACCAGGTAGATATTTTTATAATTATTGAACATTGCCATAGAAATAGTTGATTTCCCCCATCAAAATGGTGGATCTTTCCATAGTTATAAATGATTATAAATGGGAAAACCAAAATGATTGTCCCAGCCAGACTAGACTAGATATAACCCCTGCAACTATGGTATTAGTGCAACTGCACCCCCGAATACTTTGAGTCGTTGGTTGAAGCCACCCCTTTCAATAGGTAATCCGGGATGGCAACTTAAAAACATGTCGAACCACCAAGCAGTTTCACTTTGAAGTGGCATCCCGAATATGCGTTTAACATGTTTTAAAGCATGCTAAAACGCATTTTAAACCACCAACCATTTCCTGGATTTCCCAGTAATTTCAGCCATTTTTCAGTGCCAGGAACTCAGGCCTGCTCTGAAAAGTGGCTACACCATTCCATCTGGTTTAAAACTTCATTTCCACCAAAAACCATTGCAATTTCTTGGGGTATACAAGGTGGTGCCCCAGTTCGTGAACGCTAAGTGAGTGCAAATAAGTGCAATTAATCTAGGGTTGATTAGGGGGTTCTATCTATAGTTAATGGGGGTTATAAACCAACAAACATCACTGGGTACCACCTTGTACTAACCATTTTCAGAAACAGCAATCAAGTCTGTCAACCGCCTATCAGTCAAGTTGCTTTGGATGCCAGTCCCAAGGTCTTGTTGTACCTTGGTGGCGAAAAAAAATAACTGGCGACCCTGCAAGGGAGTTGCCCCAGTTGGGAATCGCTCAGTTTTTGTGCATTTCGAACAAGCTAAAAAACGGTTGGCTTTATGAAAGTGGGTGTGTCTAAAAATAGTGTACCACTAATTCCAGCGGTTAGTCATAATTTTCCCAAACAACGTAGCCGTTTTGGGGGAGACCACCTTTTTTTAACAAACCCATATATCGAACCAGTATTATAAAACCGACAAACATCACATTTCTGGCACAACCACTTTGTGGAAGTCAATGGATCTGTCAAGAAGTACGACTTAGAAAAATGAAAATGCTGGTTTTCGTCAGGAGTGAGCCACTGGGAAATGGTAACTTAACTGGAGATACAATGGGACTTGTAGCTGGGTTTGTGATCAACATACAAATTGGTTACCCAGTTGTACCTTCTCAGGAAGTACGACTGGGGTATGATGATTCAGGGTGTCGTGTACCTTCTCAGACAGTGTGTGGATCTTGTTTAGTTTAAATCCACCTTTTCTGTACAGGAAACCCAGTTCCACGTTGCTTTACAGCTTTATAACTCGATGAGAACATCAAAAAATCCATCGTTTCAATCCTGGTTGGCCTCATAAACCAGCTCGCCTATCGGGCATGTCATAAGTCAAATATACATACAAGGTGGTGCCCCAGTTCACAAAACCATGGGAAAATGATGATTTAACATGATTTAACCAAGAAAAATGGTGATTTACATACGGATTAGTTAGCTAAGTTGGTTTAAAAATCCAATTAATCTAGGGTTGATTAGGGGGTTATATCTATAGTTAATGAGTATTATAAACCAACGTTCACATCACGTTTGGGGGGTACCACCTTGTACTAACCATCTTTTGCTCAAATCCCAAGGGTTGCTGATGAAATCACCACCTATCAAGCCTTGAAAACTCGGGCCATGTACCCTGACGTTTCATCTCGAATGGGGCCCCCGAAAACGTTTTTACGCGTGAACCGAAACGCCTAAAGGAAGTGGTTGAAATCTATGATTTATGGTATATATAACGAAAATTGACGAACTAGTTAATGGGGTTATAATGGCTTATATAAACCAACAAACATATCTGGGGGCCCCATCCTGTACTAACCATCCAATTTTAGGGTATCTAATTTTGACCCCCATATGTGCCATGGTCAATACATGCAGTTTGTGAGGCAGTAACGCCCCCACATAGTTATATAAACTCCATAAACCACAATACAATAGTTAACCAAGTTACCAGCCAACTTAGCTGCCGTTGACCAAGTTAACCCTAATGAACCCACGTATACCCAAGTCATTAAGCATCACAGTGTATATCTTACATCTGGGCAAACTATAATAAATCCCTAACCTGAAACAAGGCTAGATTGGGATAATTCCCCTTACTAACCATGATTCCAGTGAGGTCACTATGATTTATCCAGATATGTCTACCTAGACCTCAATTAAATTATTCCCCTTCACAAATATACTCCGTATACAATATAAGCCTATCTCATACTATGTGATTATACATATGTATGTATGTATGTATGTCTGTATGTCTGTATGCCTGTATGTCTGTAAGTATCTATCTATCTATCTATCTATCTAGCTAGCTAGCTAGCTATCTATCTATCTATGTATCTATCTATCTATCTATCTATCTATCTATCTATGTATATATGTATGTATGCATGCGTGGGAATAGAATGGAATGGAATGGAATGGAATGGAATGGAATGGAATGGAATGGAATGGAATGGAATGGAATGTATGCAATGTAATGTATTGTATTGTATTGTATTGTAGTGTATTGTAATGTAATGTAAAGTAATGTAATGCAATGCAATGTAATGTAATGTATGTAGGAATGGAATGGAATGGAATGGAATGGAATGGAATGGAAAGGAATGGAATGGAATGGAATGGAATGGAATAGAAGTATGTATGTATGTATGTATGTATGTATGTAAGTATGTATGTATGTATGTATGCATGTATGCATGTATGCATGTATGCATGTATGCATGTATGCATGTATGCATGTATGCATGTATGCATGTATGCATGTATGCATGTATGCA
>Ga0126342_10011699_pt1 | contig 15662 bp, 14 predicted proteins | sample Cyp1metagenome_FD_92528 | JGI IMG/M metagenome (GOLD analysis project Ga0126342, IMG submission 92528) | Coral microbial communities from Lord Howe Island, Old Settlement Bay, Australia - Cyphastrea 1 metagenome | ecosystem: Host-associated > Invertebrates > Cnidaria > Coral ...
CACATTGTCACCCACCATCTTTCACACACCACATTGTCACCCACCATCTTTCACACACCACATTGTCACCCATCATCTTTCACACACCACTTTGTCACCCACATCTTTCACACACCACATTGCCACCCACCATCTTTCACACACCACATTGTCACCCACCATCTTTCACACACCACATTGTCACCCAATGTCACCCACCATCTTTCACACACCACATTGTCACCCACCATCTTTCACACACCACATTGTCACCCACCATCTTTCACACACCACATTGTCACCCATCATCTTTCACACACCACTTTGTCACCCACATCTTTCACACACCACTTTGTCACCCACCATCTTTCACACACCACATTCAAATCGGCCAGCCCACACCGTTTTTGTGAAGTGTCAGTTCATTTCGCTTAAGTTTTCAATTTTGTTTGAGCTTGACAACAGTTTTGATTTTGATGAACATGCTTGTTTTTGTTTGTCTGGTTTGGGGTGCGATCTGAGATCGGAGTCATTTCTTTGCTGTGTGAGCTGTTGTGCTCTTTGCATGTCGAGGGTAAATCGGCCAGCTCACTTCAGTTATGTAGTTGTAAGATGGATTTTGTTCCGCGCTGTTTTTGTTTTGTCAGTATTTTGAGCCCAAATACGCGACCTGTTCATGACTCTGGCTCAGAGAACTCTCAAACTTGGGATTTGTGAGTGCTGGTTCACTCTGTATCGCCTCTGTTTCGTCCATGCCGAACTCTCAGAAGCGGGATCGGCCGGTCGTCAAGGATGAGATGGTTGTCGAAGATGAGCCGATTGCTAAAGCCATGCACAGGGAATACGGGGACGTGATACGCAATTTGAACGTTTTGGATGATCCCATGAAGCTGTCTTCAACGTCATCCACTGACTTCTATTATCCAGGGTGAAAATACTCACGCTTTGGGTGGCCTTCACGAAAGATCAGTTCAATGCGTTGTTGACTGGAGGAGAGATCTTCCCAGATGGGTCCTCCCAGCGTTTTGGTATGGCAAATACCATGGTCAAGTCTGTGGAACTAGCGAGTACGCTCACGAGCTGGGGAAGGAGTGGTAACAAGTCTGAGACCTCTACTTGGAAATATCTGGTGAAGCAGATTGAGATTTCCCCGCTGTGCTACATGCTGAAGACGGAGCAGGGTATGCTGATCAGATGCAGATCCAGTGAGTACCAGTGGGTGGGGAGTTTTCGTCATCAAGAGGAAGACGATGATGGAGAGTGGCTCTACCGCTTCATTGGTGATACGTATCGATTGAAGATGAGCCCGTACTGAGTGAGTATGGCCTCCAAGAGCGAGGAGTTAGGATTTGCTCTGTCTATACTTTGTCTCTTGAAAGTCCTTCGTATGGAAGTGATGGCATTAGGAAACCCTGTGTCGGCGGTGAGATGAGAGTGATTGGGGTGAGTCTGCGCTTGTTTCTGTTTTGCTCTTGAGTATGATTTTGTTTGGAGTTGTCATGCATTGCACCAGTTTGCTGCTCATGGATCAGATTTCATGGCATGAAATTGTGGTTGCGAAACGTCTTGAGAGGTTTCTAAGTAGTTGATTTCGGTTTACCTGTCAGACTGCCACAGTTGACTGTCATGTTTTGAAAATGCACCATGCAATTCATTTCAATGAGAGATTATGGAGAATCTCGGCTGTGTTTGTGAATATTGCTGTTGGAGCAGGTTCTGAAAACCTGAATTGCAGTCGTGTGAGTGTTATGTTTACTGTTTCTTGGTTTTGCGACTTGTCAGGTAACAGCAAACATGTGCACTGTACATCTTTGGATGCACTTCTGGACTCTTGAGACTGTACTGGACCTGGACAGTTAGGAACGCGTAGTTTTGCCACACTTGCACTTGTGGATGTGAACCTCGCGGAGTAGAGAACTTGTTTACATGTTCACTGGATTCTGCGGTTGGCATTGCATGTCGAAGACTGTTGAGAGTCCCAAGCCCCACTGTAGTTGTCAATCCTGAACTTTGTGTCATTCCGGCAATGTATCGTGAATACCGGGAATCTGGGCGTGGAGGCCGTGATGGTGGTGGTTACGGCCGGTCGCATGAGAACCAAAGAGGTTCTCGGCCCAGGGCGGCGCCAGGTGCCTTCGAGATAGGCGACAATGTGGCCTGGCATCGACTCCGACCTCCAGTTTATCGAGAATCAACACCTCGAGCTGCAATTTGCCGTTCACCTCTATGGAGAGGTACAGGCAGCGCTGAGGGCCATTCGAGAGAGGAGCACCACGTCGGCACTCATTGCATTGACCTGTAACCAGGTCACCAGGGGCCTCATGGAGATTGAGGAGTGGCTGGAGAATCTCGGTGCTACTTTGAACGATGAGATTGGGGGTTATGTGATGGACCTTCACCATGGAGATTGGACTTGGAGCAATGATCAAGATTGACTGGGTCCTTAGGTCTTCAGAGAGTTGGTAATTTTTGAAAGGCTGTTTGACTGGAGACTAATGAAAGTGCAGGGACAAAGGGGGCGATGACTGTCGAGTCCGCTTGATTTTCAGAGCTGATCCATGTGGACACGTGCTTTTTGGTTGTATGTTGTTTTTGTTTCGATAGTCTATTTTATTTTTATTTTGTTTGTGAAAGGCGAAAGCCGAGAAGAAGTCATCCATTGCAGTGAAATGCAATCAGTTGCACTTGCCCACGCATCATAATTTGTTTGTTTTATTTTTGGGAACAAACTGGTTGAGAATCTGAGGAGTCTACCTTTGATTTCATTGGGATTCGATCCTCTGGAAAGGATCTTGATGAGTTGTATTTGTGTTTGTGTCATGTTTGTTTCATGTTTGAGATTTTGCTTGGGCATTGGTTTGATGCCAGTCAGCTCAGAGACTCATGGAAAGGAGTGATATTGGCTTACTTGACATACACAATGTCTGTCAGCTGGCCCATGCTCAAAGGTTTTTCCACACGTGTGCGTGGATTACTCTCGCGTTTTGTGATGTCTGACTCTGCGGAAGCCCTTTCAATGCCTAAGGGACCAGAACCGGACATGGCATCCGGGACCATGGAGGGAACACCTGGATCCCTGGGAACAGAAGTTTTTGCGGCAAGCCCAGTGAGGGCAGAAGGCGAGAAAGGTGACCACAAAGGGAAGAGGACTTTGGACACAGTTCCAGAGGTCTTCGCCGAGGAACCGAGTGAGAAGAGACGCAAAGAACAGGAGTTAGCATACAACACTTTGAAATAGTGCGTCATCGAGCTCAGGAGGGCAACCAATGAGATCAGTGGAATTGCTCAGTCAATGAGCAACCAGGTCGACATCAGAAATGCCATCGTGACTCCCCAAGAGGGCATAGAGTCAGGAGTGGAGAGAGTGTTGCGTGGTATGGATGCCACCAGCGGAGGTATCCAATACTACGCGGGGCAACTCAGCGGATTTAAGGCTGAAGTAAAGGATTACTTCAAAGTTACCAAGAAATTGTGCAAAAACCAGGACTGGGATTACTGCCAAGGCGCTCATGGAAAGTCTATGTACCAGGTGATCACTAGTGCAAGTCGCTAGTGCTGCAACTATTTTTGGCTTAAGTACAGTGCTAGCAACATAGAGTGGTCGATATTGGTTACAATCCCTGTGTCTCATAGGTTGTTCCGGCCCTTACGACGCTCCCTCTCTCTGTTCGTGCGGTATAGTGATACTCTTGAGCTCTCCGGCAGGTCACGTGATTAAACCATCCCTCAGATCTTGCACTCTCACGACATTGTGTAGCAAGTCCGATTCACAGGTTAGCCATGGACGATGACAGGCTGCTCCGCATGGCGTCAGCCATTAGCCAGTATACCATCTGCAGTATGTTACTGGAGAACGCGCAGACTGCCCATAGCATGATTGACCAAGCGCATCAAGAAGTTCAACATCTTCCATGGATCCCCAGACCAGTGCTTACTGAGCTTTCTCAGCGCAACCGCCAGATGGCAACCTTACGACAAACTGTCCTGACTTATCAGGAGTCCTTGATTCGTGAAGTTGAAGATGCCCAGAAAGAGCTCTTGACGCACATACGAGAACGACGTGGAGACACCACGACAAATGAAGAATCTGAGGTATGAGCTGACCTCTCTGCCGAGTCCCATCTGACCAGCAAGACTCGTAGTATCTCAACTTCAGCGATGGTATACCGCTGATGTTCGGCAGTAGTAGGGCCAGACACCATAGGAGAGGAAGTTGCTTCTGTGTTACCTGTTTGGTTTTTGTTTTCGCCTGTTTTGACGACTGTGAACAACTGTCTCGGCCCTAAGATGGAACGGAAGTTGCTTGCGTGGGGGTAGGAAAAAACTTGTCATGATCTCTCTGATTTCAACAATGGCATATGTCTCATACAAGTGCGAGGAATTAATCCTATCGCTCTAGTTGTGGTCTATTGTAACGAGCCTGCACTGTGATATGGTGCACCCTTGGGATGTCAGACAGCTGATCGTAGTCTAGCGACGTCAAGACCCAGGACAGGTAGACGAAAAGTTCTCAGTAGCGATGCAGAAACCATCGGGTACATGGCAGCTCCAGTACCAAAGGTGGTAAAATGAACCATGGTTCTCAACATTACATGAGACACCCCAGATCAATCCCCATGTTCAGTTGCTCCCCACTTGCGGCACCGAGCCGTTACAAGATTGGAAAAAAAACCGTCCTGGATGGCCCATATATCCACCATAAGCTCATAAACCCTGCTTACTTCACCTAGTTACCTAGTTGTAAACCAATTCAACTTTCGTTTGGGAACCCCTTTCCTGTAATATTGTAGGTTGAATGTCCCGTTGTGTTCGTCGATTCGTTATCGTTTCGAACATGTTTCGTTGATCTCAGACTCGGTTCTTGCTGAAGAATCACCAGCACCAATTGGACGGCCAGAAGTGCCTTGATGGCTGGAGTTGGATGGTGGGGTGATGACTTGGATGGGTACAGTTATAGCCCGAAATACCAGTTATAAGTACTAACAAAACCCCATTTATAGATTGTTTGTTATCCCATAGAAATAACCAGTTATAACTAATAAATGGCCATAACTGTAGTAACATATGTAATTATACCTATGTAGCTAAGCAATGCGGGTAAAACAATGCCATAGACCATGACTGGGAATGGCAAGCATACCAGCTTTAAAAATGTTGATGACTGGGGGATGGTTATTATTGTTTTAGCCACATTACTGTACTGTATTTTGATTTTTTTTTTGTGGGCTTTGCCAATGTTGGAAAATGGGGATGTAACAAGTGTAAAGATATGTAAAAATACAGTATTTTTACAATGAACATATGGGTAAACTATGGTTTTTACTCATTGGGGAAGGTTAGTTCAATACAACTTGGAACTTGTTGCATTCTGTTGCTATAGGATCAGCTGACCACGACGATCTGACGTCTGTTTTTGAGAGAGATCGAGAGATATTCGACAAAGATGATCTCTATTTGGCAGGGACGAATCTGCGATTGCGATTTCTGTGGTTGTCGGAAAAAAAACGTAGTTGGCAAGATCATGTTTTCCATTTTCAAAACTCAGAAAGTACGTAGGATTTCGAAGTGGTTACTTCATGCTACATCCCATCCAACGGTGAGTCTCTCGGAGAGGACATCATTAAACTGCCTGTTTTTTTTTCAATGTGCCCCCAAGATAGGTAAGTTGGTTTAAGTTCTAAGCTAACGATGCGTATCCAATATTTATTGATAATAATATATATATTATATATATTTTTTAGAGTATCGATAGAAAATAGCATTGGTATCTAATATTTAGAGATAACGAAATATATCATATATATATAGTTCTATAGTATTACTGGTTGGTGGTTTCAAACATTTTTTTCATGTCATTTATGGGATGTCATCCTTCCCATTGACGAACTCATATTTTTCAAGATGGTTATTGCACCACCAACCAGGTGAATATCCCATAGTTATATTTGATTTACCCACTAAAACTGGTGATTTTCTACAGCAAACTATTAGTTTACCAGATGGTATCCCATTTTATTTTCCACAATATATGGGATAATCCTTCCCATTAATATTTTTCAAGATGGTTAAGTCACCACCAACCAGATGAATATCCCATGAAAAAACCCATGGCTTTGTGAACTTTTTTTTTCCCGCTGGGGATCCTTAGGTCCTGCGGAGATTTCAGGCTCCTCAGTCTGGAGTCTCAGCCGAGTCCAAGGATCCAAGGATCCAAGGATCCAAGGGCAAGGGAGAAAGATGATGTACTAAGGATTACGTTACATGGGTTTTTTTATATGGTTTCATAGGGATTTTCATGGTGATTGATGACATGGGATTTTTCTTTCAATGGGGATATTGATGGGATTTACCCTTTGGTAAACTAACATATATGTTTATATAGCTATTGAAAATGGCCATAGAAATAGTGGATTTTCCCATTAAACATGGTGATTTTCCATAGTTATGTAAACGTTTAGCAGAGGGTATATAATATGATCATGTATGAGATATAAAATGTGTACCCACAATATACATGTACAATCTAATGTGGTGGATCTGTGTTTGTATATGTTAATATACTGTGTGTATATATATATATACACAAGTACATGTAGATACATCAATGTTAGTTGATACAGCATAGCCATCTTAGGATGTTAGGGTCAACGGGTGTCCGCAGATGTTTGGGTAGAAAACGCCCCTGGAAAAAAACTCATGGAGATCACACGTTTGAACCATGACAGCTGGGTAAATTATAACGACCTCACTGTTCTCCCTCACTGGAATACTGGTTAGTAAGGGAAATGATCCCCAAAATAGCCTTAATTCAGCTTAATGAAATATTGTAATTTACCCAGATGACAGGATCTGAAGTATTTTTGAGATCCAGGATCTGAGTTTTTCGGGATCTCAAAAGCCCACTCGAGCCTGGTGATGTTTCAGCTTAAGCGGGTTGATTTCCATGCGGGAGATAGCCCAAAAGCGAACTTGTGGACAAATCGAACATGGAACTTAAGAACTAGACACTTTGAAGATTTGATGCACATTAATAATATGTTTTTTGATTTTGTAAAAGGTTGATCCCAGTACTTGACAGTTTTTTTTGGAGCATCATCCAGAGACACACACACATATTCATATACATACATATTTATATATATATATACATACAGCCAAGTTTCTGATTTGAGCTCAGGCATATGCAGTTTTAGTAACTAAAACTGCATATGCCTGAGCTCAAATCAGAAACTTGGCTGTATGTACATATATATAAATATGTATGTATATTAGTTGGTATTTTACAGAGAAAATCTGATGGGATTGGATCGAGCGGTCAATGCCGATCATGGCTCAAACATGGCAATTGGAATAGTGTGGCCTATTGGAACGTATTATAGGGGAATGTTTTGCGACGTTGTGCTTGCAGGGGCGTACGTTTTTCTTTGGGGAAAGCAGCGAGCGGTGGTGTATAGCCTTGCTTATTTTTTTGATGCACGTAAAAAAAAAGTTAAGATTGTTTCTGTTGGCTCTTGTCGCCGGATTTATTTGGGCTATTGTTCCCCATGGTGAATAGGTAGTGTTCAGGAGAGGTTGACAGAGAGTAAATTAGAATGGAGGGAATACGCCCATTATATCACCCTCTGTAAAAATCACTTGTTGTTTTTCATGGTTTTGGAGTGATATGAAGGGTTCTTAATATTGATTCTCTGTAAAATGCATGTGCTTCATACTCAGAGTACTGAGTGGCTGAATTGGCTGGATGATAGTTTGAACAGACTTCCCGAGTTTTTTTATTCTACAGGTGGATGCACTTTACAGACTTTGTAGATTTATTGATTTGGGGTTGGACACCATACGTATTACAGTGCCCAAAATGTGTCTTTTCGACGCTTCCTGAAGCAACAACGGAACAAAACACTTGGGATTTTGTGGCTTTTCCAACCACTTCCTATCACTTGGATCATCTTGGATCACTGGGAGTGTTCACACATTCCATTCCCAAATTTCTGAGGTCACAACATGGCTGTGCCCATCCCTTCCCTACTTCGTCGCATGAACAACCACGATCTCCATCCGCAAGAGCCACTGGGATCTGGAGATGGTTGACCGGCGCCAAACCCATTGTGGTGATCTCGGGTAATGAGCATCCTAGGATTCCTAAGTGATTTATATCATGCGGTCATGCGTTGTCATCAAACATGGCACAAACACATGGGGAATCGCCTAGAAATATTAGAAATCGGGATTGGAATGGGAAAGTCAGCGAAGTAAATCGGGGGATTGCCACGACCCTTCGACCCCAGCATTTGGATAAGTACTCGGATGATCCTGAAGTTCACCCCGGGGTTGCTGGTGGTCAAGTTCATCATGGGAATCAACGATGCAAATGAGGATGTCATGGTATGGTTGCCAGTGATGATTGTTCATTTCTATGCCAAAGGAGATCTCATCTAGCAATATCTAGCATGGGTTCGACCACTGATTGCAGCTTTGAATCATTGCCCACACTGCGCCTTCAAGAGGGCCTTTTGGCCCTCTTGGTACCCCCTGGACTCAGGGTTCAATGGTATCTTGCTCGAATCACCTCGCAAATCAAGCGGTTTGGTCCTCAGGTTGATGATTTTCGTCCGGTGGTCATATAATTACTCCCCAATATTATCCAATATTTTAATTGCGGAAAACACTGGGTATATATAGGTTAATAAATGGAATAATTGATAAATGTTGGTTGATTGATGACTTTTTAGGGCTATACTACCAGCATCTACCAGCTTTGTGCATAGAGGATTCTCATAGCCAGTGGGAATCCCCGTCAAAATCCTGCTTTGACATTCCTCAGGTAGCGTCACATCTCGCAGAATTCGTCCAGGGAAAAACATGGATCCATCCCCATGCATGTTAAACATCATGGTTGTTTGTGAGTGTTATGTTTCCGTAAACCTCTCCATTGAATCACAAATACGAAATGCATCGAAATGCATTACCACCCACGTTTGTGGTGGTGAAAATCTAACTTTACTGCGATTTTTGGCTATGTCGCTTGTATCCTAATGTTTGCTGCTTACACTCGCACTTTTTCGTTTTTGAAACCAAATGTGTGTTTGCAAATTCCAAGTCTTGTCTCCGTTTCCTTGTGAATCGCGTTCTAAGATATTCCAAGTTCTATTTTTGCCCCATCTTTGTTTACTTCCATTTGAGTTGGTTATGCATCCCCAACCGTTGGATATCCCCAGTTGTTGTTGATGAGTATGCCCTTTTCCAGTTTCCGCAATATACATATGTCATTATCTTCATTTTTATATGCCGCCATTATATTATATCCCACCATATGTCATATGTCCATTCTCCTGATGAAATCCAATTTTTGTAGGTTTACCACATTGATTGTCACCATAGATTATATCCATCCTCTAATATAATCCCTCAAGCATATCCCATTTTCCTGGCCCATATGCTCCATGTAAAATGTCAGCAGGGTGGTGTGCCAAGTAAAAAGTGGGCGAAACAAAATATACCAAACTATACTTATATCATATATGATCATATCATCAATTATAACCTTATATCTATCATATTATCATATCTATCATATTCTATCATACATACTCAAAAACCTGCTAAATCCTATAGTTTGTCCACAGTTCGAAACCAACTTAGCTAACTCTCGGCCCCAATGCTCGAGGTTAGACTCTTCTCCGGCCCCACGGCCCAGCACGAAGAAACGCTTTGAGGTCACAGCTGGGGCAAAACTTCAGCAATTGACCAATGATTGAGTTGGTCAAGTGAATGTTTGAGATACTGTGGATGGAAGAAATCCTGCACCACCAAAAGGATGGTTGAAACCCTATAAATGATGGAATAAACCACCTATCAACTGGTGCAGGATTTCTCCATCCACCGTATGTTTGAGATCTCATTGCACGAGTTTTGTTTCACCATTTTTCACTGAGAAAAAACATCCCCATTGGTATCGCATGTCTCGCGCATGGACATGGTGAATATGTGTCTAGGGATTCAGGGGGGTTTTGGCGCAACATGTCCAGAGGGCAAGGTGCTGATGCAACCAAGTTTGGCATGTTGAACAACAACAATGGGACATATTAACAGTAGATCAACAAATATTCGTTTGCCTGAAAATAAGGTACTCCCAAATTTGATGGTTAATGATTTGTTTCCTGACTATAGAGTTGTCATTTTTGGGGTATACCCACATTTTCAGACACACCAAACACTCTGGAATTCCCAATTTGCCCAAGTTAAATCACCATGTTTGATGGTTATCAGTAGCAAATCGACAAAATGAGGTTTCCTTTTTTTTCAATGGTTCAATCAAACATCTGCAGAACAACATGTTTTTCTTGGGGGGTAGGCCTGGTTTCCTATCCATTCTGTAGACTTTCTCTTAAACTAATCTGTTGAATCCCATATTCGTTGTTTAAATCACATGAAATTCCCATTTTCCCTTAAACGAATTAATCCATTTAAAGGTTGTTGATTGGGACGTATACGGTGTTTTTCACAACTGCAAAGCCCCGCAGCCCGCATGAACCGCAGGAGGTTCAGCATACCTTGCAGGAACTGTTAGGCGTCCCGAACGCCTTTTACAGACTGTAGGCGCATACAAAATAGTTGGCTAAGTTGGTTTATAATTTATAATTCCAACAACTAGGGGTATGAATGTTTATGATACAATATATATATATATATGTATATAATATAAGATAAATCACACACACACACTATATGTATATGTATATATATATATAGTCTTATAGTATTCGTGGGGACTATAACCAACAACAACAACTGTGGGGGAGGCACCGTATGGATTTGACAGAGAAACAGGGCAACACATGAGACTGTAAGCATTAACTACTGGGATTGAACTAGAAAAAAATGGGATGTAGTAGGATCTACAACCAATAATAGAATTAGTGATACTGATGCCATTGGATTTTGGGGATAGGAGAATCTGATTCATTCCTACCATCAGTTTAGTTACATAGATATTGTATGATATTGCCCTTTTTGTGTAAGAACTAATTCCTGGTTTCAATCATAACATTGTTTTTCCTGGAGATGATACCCTATGAATTAATTGCCGACCCCTTAGGACTGCTGGATAGAGTATGTCTAGTTGTTGGCACCGTAAATTCAGTTGATTTACCAAAGACATGAGATAAATGACCATCATTGAGATAAGTACAATATCCATCCATCTCCTTTTTGGACTATGCATGACGTCACAAACAACGACTGGCTAGTCATTTTGCAATGTTCCCAGTGATTGCGAAGGTATCAATAGTTGACCCTTTCGAAAGGCATGCCTCGAGCAGCACATAACACATAACGTATCACAACGTCATGTTTGCCAGGGTTGAACTTCGTAAAGTATTGGCTTATTTCCTCTGAAGAAGCCATGATCATGTCTTGCTTACTTCCCTGCACTCCAGCACTTGTTAAGCATTAATCACCGGACTCAAAGCAGGTATCCCAAACTCAGATCTCCAAACGTGGCGCAGGAAGAATGGCTGATGTGGATCTGGTCATTACTGTACAGTGACTCCGGAGTATCACCCCGCAATGCAAGCCCTGGCCCAACTCCAACTTACAGGAGGATTATTTTAAACTCATTTCCTGGGTCCTGGTTTATGAATTTGCTCAGTAGCCAGGTTTTGGACAATACCTGATGTGGTAAAACCAACAAAGAAAACTCCCTTTCTGATGAAATTGGGGATGGTTTATTTTTGGATCTTACTAGCATAATATGTTGATTCCACCCCAAATTATGAAACGGATTTACACTTTGGTAATTTGATATCGCTATGGAAGATCACCGTTTTTAACAGGGAAATCATCTATCAATGGGCTATTTTCCGTGGCGATGTTAATTTCACCAAAAGGGTATATATCAAGGTCCCTTTACTGACCACCCCACCTCCAGCCCATCGTAATGAAGATGGCGTGCATCCGCGTCAGGCGGTATCAACGGGCGAAATGAGGCGCAAATCATTCAAGCATGGTGGTTTCAAATATGTGATATGTCAAGATATGTCCATCCCTACAAACTGGTGCCCCAGTTCGATAGCTAAGTTGATTGATAAGTCCAATTTCACTAGGACTTATGGTAGATATATCTATAGTTTTTTTCTGGGGTTATGTTCACCAACAAACATCACTGGTGGGGTACCACATTGTTTCGTCCTGGCACGCTGGATGGCCACGGCCGGATGTTCCGGGATCACCCGATCAGGTCGGGAGACCGGGAGATGGATCAAATCACAACCGACCTTTCTAAGCACGATCAGGTCATGGCTCTATAGATACATAGAGATCAACAAGTAGACACATCATTGAAATATAGGTATGTATATATATAATATAATATAAATATAACATTTTATAACGATTTATAACTACATACCCTGGGGCAAACTAAGATAAATGTGGAACCCTTCGCCATGTTAAAAGATACACAAACATCCATTTTTATGGGCCATGGCTTCCACATTCTAAGTGGAGAAGTATCATAGTGCCCCAGTTATGTGACTAATATACCATAGTGTTAGATAGTACCATATCATATCAATCATATATGTCTCAGTATTATAGTAGCATCATTGATAGTACAATTATGATAGTACACATACCACCTTGATAGTACTATAGATGATTGATATGATATATACGTATTTTTTATTATTGATATGATACCGTAGTACCCATGATATCATACCATAATTACGTGTTATTATTGAATTATCCATGGTCTATGATTCGTTATTAAGTTCTATTTATGGTATATTGAAATATCCATGGTCTAAAAAAAAAACTAATAATATTGAGACTATGTTATTAAAACCGTTCTAAGTAGTGTCACCGGTCTAATATTCTAAATATCATTTTCATCGTCGCCATTATTTACCATTCTAGTTATTCAGACCATGTCTAAAAACTCTAGTTGGTGGTTTGGAACATCTTTTATTTTCCATTCAGTTGGGAATAATAATCCCAACTGACTTTCATATTTTTCAGAGGGGTAGGTATACCACCAACCAGAACTATTCTAATAATATTAACCCTCTGGTAATTTAACATAGCGAACTAGAAAATCACCATGCTATTAATAGGTAAACCATCTATTTCTAGGGGCCATGGCTTCCATAGCAAACTGTTCGTTTACCAGAGGGTAAATCCACAGTTCAAAGCCAGAAATTCCCACTTGAATCCATGTCTAGTTATTCAGACCATGTCTAAAAACTATTCTAATAATATTTACCCTCTGGTAAATTAAGGTAGACCCTGGCAGTCATCCGGATTGGAAGATTAGTTTCCATTAAAACTAGGCTATTTTCAGGGTCTATGTTAATTTACCAGAGGGTAATCGCTTGAATTAGCCATGGTCTAATCACTGCTGGCTCTCCACGGTCCAGGATTTCGGTAATCTCTCGATGACCGGGTTGCGGGGGGTGTCGGCCGAAGATCTGGATGCAACGGGGCAAGATGTCTGCCAGAAACTAGGGATTTAACAAGGGAACATGGATGAAAATGGGGATTTAACAAGGGAAAATAGGTATCACTAGGGATTTAACAAGGGAAATGGTGATTAAGATGATTTAAGCAACAAATTATGGGATTCAATGGATTGGTTGAGTCGAAAATCTTAGCCGGAAAGCATGGTTTTCGGCGCCTGAACCAATTCTGGGAGGCGTCAAAGTCGTCTCCTGTTTGCCCAGCTTGCTGAGATTTAGAAGCAAACTGGGAAAGTCTAAGTCGTCTCGGTTGATTTATTTGTTTTTGGGGAGTCATCACTCAATGGATTTCCAAGTTCTAGTGATTTATCACTCAATCATAGGAATGTGGCAAACCCCCTAAATTGTTTCTCGCCATGCTCAAAATCACCGCCCAAGCGGATTGTACCACCATCCCCGAGGGGCAACCAACCTGGAACTGGCCATGCTTTGATGCTCTGGCCAGTTCGTATATGTTATTTGCGGCCAGTGTCTAAAAATGGGGTATAGGTATAGGTATAGCCACCAAAATATGGTGTTTTTATACGTTTTTTTTTCATTTTTACACGGCCATGACCCATTGAAACTTGGCGTACCCCATTTTTTTCCGACAAGGCGCCATAGGGCCATACCATCTTGAGGCAGTGAACAGATGGCTTACCATACCATACATTACCATACCATTTAGTCACTTTATGGTAAGCCATTACATTACCACAGTTTTATCTTTTTAGGGGTTGGTAATGTATGATATGGTAATATCTTACAGTTTTAGTCTATAACCACCAAAAAAGATAAAACTGTGATTTGTCACTGTGTGAGAAACCTCTATCCTTTGAGGTGTTACGATATACCATAAACATCTTTTGGGATCGGAATTTGAATTTTCAATACGTGCTATACCGTTCCATACAATTGTTGATTTAATCATGAATCATGAATCATAAATTTACCATTTATGGTATAGCAGCAACTGTAATCATAAACAGACTGTGCTTTTTTGATTTAAACATACATCTACCATTTTTGGTATAGCAACAATCATAAACATCAATACCATAAATGTTTGCTGCTATGCTATAACAGTTTGCATAAACACAATGTTTATGGATGGTATATCATAAACAACAATCATAAACCAAACATAAACATAAATGCCATAGCACACACTAATCTGGTATAGCATTTTATGTGCTATAAACACACCAATTGTAATCATAACCATACAATAAACATCATAAAGCTGGTTAGTGGTTTGGAACTTTTTATATTTTTCCATATATTTATTGGGGGTAATCATCCCAACTGACTTTCATATTTTTCAGAGGGGTTAAAACCATCAACCAGGTACAATTATGTGCATTTGGTTGCTGCTATACCAATGCCATGCCATGTCGCACCTTTTTTGTTTGCCAGGTCCAGCAGCCATGAACTCTCGAGCTTTCGGAGTCTCCAGGCGGTGGATTTTCAACGGCAGATAACCATTTAATATCAATGGGAAGCCAACAAAAAAAGCCAATTAGTAGATTTTAATTCAATATCATCATCCATTAAATTAGTAATGTAGGCTGCCTAATAGTAAATCCCCCCCCAAATAAAATAATTGTTTTAAAAGAATTAGGGGGAGGTCAGCATTCCAATAGTAAATTTTTGGAACCTTATAGCGGAAGTGGACATGGAAGTGGGGGCAGAGGTGGTGGAGGCGAAGGAGGAGGACGAGGAGCAGGAGAAGAAGGAGAAGAAGGAGAAGGAGAAGGAGGACAACAAAATTGGAGTTGCAGAAAAAAGTTTCCACTATTGCCATGCCTGGTGCAGGTTTGTTATTGCTATTCTGGGGCTTGCAAAGGGGGTACCCTTTGTGGACCTGTTTTTTTGCTTTTTTAATAAGGGTTTTATAAGGAAATCAGCTGTTTGGTAATTGGATCAGATTTCTGGAACCTAAGCTTTTGCTAATCAAAGTGAAGGCTTCTTTGAAAAGGATTTGCTTTACTTGACTCTTTTGGCAATACTAAAAGCAATTGGAGCTAATTGACTTTTAGTATTGGAGAAAAAATTGCAGTTGGGAAGACAGTTTCCACTATTGCCATGTTGGGTCCACTATTGGCCATGCCCTCTGGACAAGGTCTGAACATGACTCTTTTGGCAATACTAAAAGTAAATGGAGCTAATTGACTTTTAGTATTGGAGAAA
>Ga0126342_10011700_pt1 | contig 15662 bp, 16 predicted proteins | sample Cyp1metagenome_FD_92528 | JGI IMG/M metagenome (GOLD analysis project Ga0126342, IMG submission 92528) | Coral microbial communities from Lord Howe Island, Old Settlement Bay, Australia - Cyphastrea 1 metagenome | ecosystem: Host-associated > Invertebrates > Cnidaria > Coral ...
CTGGGGTTTGCTTTGCTTCTGGGGGTTTGCTTTTCAGCAGCAAATGAGTGCATGTTGCAGTAAGCAACATACATTGAGACAATGGTGCAAGCAACATACTTTGAGCCCATGGTGCAAGCAACATACTTTGAGCCCATGGTGCAAGCAACAAACATTGAGACAATGGTGCAAGCAACAAACATTGAGACAATCGTGCAAGCAACAAAGATTGAGACAATGGTGCAAGCAACATACATTGAGCCAAGAGTCGCCCAACATAAAGAACATGTGACATATTTATATGACTCACTATATTTTTTTGTCTCTATGTGACATATCTATTGAATATATATATATATATATCATATTTTGGTGGGGTTTAAGGTAATCCATGTGGGTAATTATTATGTTTTGTTGTCTTCGCTCGCGGCCTCGTCCATCTTTAGCTTTTGGCCCTGGTATCCCTTTGGCCCCTCGTGGGCTTGCTTCAAAACGAGGTGGGGTAAATCCAACCCAAAAAATTAAATGTAGCATCAGTTTTTTGTGCTTTTGCCAGGGGTTCGGCAGCTTTTTGGCCAGCACCTTACATCTCATTTAGCCCAAGTTTAACCTTGGATATGTTTGAGTTGAATTCGCCCAAATGTGATGAGGTTCAGTTTGACCATCATGGTTTCCCACACGCAGGCCCTATTTTTGGATTGGACACCTTAGCGTCAAACTATTTCTCACATAAAAACATCTCAGGCAGGACGATTGAGATCTCGTTCGAGATCACCAACTTTGCCGGTCCGTCCTTCAGCACTTCGCCGGTCGGATTGAGGCTCAGTTTATCTCAGTTTGTTCATTAATTGTTTGCTGCTATGCTTGGGATAAGATGGTTAAGTCAATCATTACTTCATTGTGCAAAATCGGAACTAAGAACGCAATGGTCGTACGGTGGCAGCCTTATTTATCCTTTTTTAGTGGCACAGCAATTATCATGGAGGGTTTCCAAATTGCACGTTTTGTTTTAGGTCAACGGGAACTCCTGTCAACAACAGACCTGCCAATGCCGTTGCCACTGCCACACTCTCAGTTAGTTACAAGGATCATCCTGTGATGGTGTCATACAAAATCATACAAGTTGTTTGCTAGGTCCGTGCTGTACCAACTCCTGATCCCAGCAATGTTGCCACAGAAGATGAGGCGTGCGCATCCAAAGTTCATCCCCAGCTATAAAATTTTGAAAATAATATGTGTGATCCTGAATTGAGGGGAGCGATGGCGATGTGATGATCACTGGGGACAGTGTGTCCAACTACATTGCCCAAGCCTCAATTTGGCCAAGGAAGTGAAACTGCAGTAAACGCAGTGAAACTGAACGCAGTGAAACTGAAACCAGTGAAACTGAACGCAGTGAAACTGAACGCAGTGAAACTTAATGCAGTGAAACTGGACCCTGTGAACTAAACCTTTTTTTTTGGAGGAACAGCTCATCCTGCGAAACCGGTTCATCATGCAGGTCCTTGATGCAGTGAAAACCCCAGCGGAAATTGCTAACTTCATTTTGGCTGTCCATCCAAATCCAAGCCACTCACACGCTCAGGTTGAAGAGTACCTCTTCAATGCTTTCGAAAGGCATGCAGAGCCATGGGAAATCTTCATTGCCATTTATGATGTGCTGAGTGAGGCTGATAGACAGCATCGATGCCGTTCATATGATTTGGAATGGTGTTTGAACCCCATCATGTAGTCAATGGAAATTGAAATGCAGAACACCAACTTGGGGCCGTAATCTAGCAGTATCTAAATTAAAGTTGATGCACTGCCGAAGAAAAAGATCGCTTGGGGTGACAGAAAAAAAAGTTGCGAGCTCGGTTTGGAAAGCCTACTAAGTTTACAAGTGGAGTTAACTAGTAAGACACGTCCAGGAAGCACCTTGCAGTTGATTGACTCCATCTTCAATAAAAGTTACCTCCCACAGCGCTGCAACTTTTCCCGGGCGGATGGCGAGAGATCATAAACAAACCGACATGAATCTTATTACAAGAAATGTGCCACCATCATGTATCTCAAAATTACACTCATGGCTCATGTTGAGATCTGTTTATCATTTTCACTGTAGCTGAACTGCCCTTTGAAACCATGCCTCTCCAAGCTGTGGACACCTTAAGTGAGCAAGATACTCAGTTTCAATGCCTGTTTATTACTTGTCAACCTAGTAATTACTTGAGTGCTCACTATTGTTTGTCAACCTGAGTTCTGAAGATCATCCAATGCCTGATGTTGTTCAGTGCACACCTCAGCCCCATTGTTCCATTGATCGCTTCAAGCAATTTGCCGCGCCTAGGCCTCAGCCAGTTCCGGAGAAGGCCAGCCTCGGATGTTGCTTTTCGGAGAAGTGCTTGGGTTTTGGTTTGAATTCATTTGGAAGGTGGCTCGTCTCCCAAAGTTTGGTGAGAGCCTTGAAGGTGGTGCCTGGCGAGTTCACCGCCCATGGTTCTTGCCACAACTTCCATGGACCCCCTATGAAATCAAGTTGGACTTTTGGATGCAACCAATGCAATCAATCATAATTTTTTGAAACTTCTACCTCATGTCATGTCTTTTGTGTTCTCAGTGGTGGCTTGAGGTTCCCAAACCACCAAAAAAGGGCAGCCGGCTGCCCAAGAAGGGAAAAGTGCTGTCTTCGCCAATCACTCTCAAATCCTTCGGATGTATCAGCAAAGGGCTGAGTTCCTGGCTTTTAAATCACACCATTGGCATCCATTGGCCTTGCATCAGCCCAGGATGCTTTGGGTCGACGTGGAAGGCAAACAGGTCTTTCTTATCCCTTCGGGGATCGCGAGTTTGAATCTTAGTATATCTTAGTTGTTTTTTTGTATCAATGTTGCAACATTCAGCAGCTTATTTCAAGAACCAAGGACTTTGCTTCACAGGTTTTTTGGTGGGATGCCTACACCAAGAAATGCAAGGCCAAGAACTGTGACAAAGGCACTTACTGCCGTCCTGAAACCGCTGAGTGGCTCTCAGGCTGGGCTAACAGCTTTGATTGGAAAGTTTGATCCCTCTGGGGCCCTTGCCTCAGGCTTGCCGCCTGGTTGGACCAAGCTGGAGCCTCAAAGTGTCAAGACCAAGCTGGAGGATTTGTATCCGTGGCTTTCTCCAGAGTACCGCCAGGAGTGAGTGGCTGAGACTACTGACTCAATGTTCTCTTTAACATCTTCATGGGATTCTCTGGGGTTTTATTGACACAGATTTTACGGAAACATGATTTTATTGAAACATGATTAAAAGTTTTATGAGTTGCAGGACTGCCGTCACAAAGTGGCATCCCTGTTTTCTGGAGTATGCGGATTGGAACTGGGGGTTAGACAGTTCAGTTCTCAGATACTTTGAAGCTATCACATCTTGGTTGAAGATACCGTTTCCTCACTTAATGCTAAGGTTTGTGAAGGTGACAAGCTATGTGGGGTATCCCAGGAATAGATGATCCAAATTTGCTGAACTCAACTTTCGATATCCTCAATTCTTTGTCTAAACACTTCGCCTAAGGTTGAGAAGGCGGCCTACTGCAGAAAGGTGATTGCCCAGAGAATCCTGGATGGTCTGTTGGATGATGGCGTGATCCACCATGACATCACTGAAATACATGCCCCTGATCTTGGAAGAGACATCACTGGGTTTTTGGCTGGCTTCCCTTGCCAGGCCGGTGTTTTTTTAAACATGCCTATGTGATAAATTTCCAATCCATAGGGCCCCAGACCTTTCCAAGACATGTCACCTCGGCAGGGAATATCAAAGGCTGGAGGACAGCAAGGACTACAAGATCCACGGTCCTGCTTAGTCAGGGAGATTTTCCGACTTTGGGATGAAGGAGTTGCAAATGGCATGGCGCTGAATCTTGACCCTAATTAATGAACAGATATGATATATTTTTTCAATATGATGATAGATCCAGTTGATCGACCGTTATCGACATTGAACAAGCTCTTGATCAAACCCTTGAAAGGCGCTTCATCATCCTTGAAAATGTCGGGGCGCTTTTGTCTCCAAAACTTCGGGCAGTTATGGATTTTCTGATGGAGGCAAAACCCTACCTTTAGCCCTATAACCTCCCACTGGGAGCTTGCGCAGGCTGCTGAGCACCGTGGTTTACGGCTCACCTGGGCCACTGTGAATGGACACAATGTTGGAGCACCAGCGTGGAACTCAGCTATGTTTTTCACGAATTGATGTCTGGGGCATTCTTGAATGGTTCGATATATATATATACACATAGATTTAGACTTACTGCATTTTATTGATTCATTGATAGATATGTCCATGCATCACCACTGAATTTTTGAAACATAGGCTGCTGCTCTCAGCTAAGATCTTTCGAGAACGTGTGTTCCTGCTGTTGGCGCAGCCCCAATTCAAGTTCTTCCAGGACCACCCCAACAAAAAAAAACATCCAATGACATTTTAATTTCGAAGTTTTGAGCAATTTGAAAGGACAGAAAGATGATGTCGACTGAGAAGCTCAAGGCTTTGACCCATAGGAAGTGGATGCGAGGTTCTTGGCAACTGCCTTTGCAACGGTGGCTGACACAGAAAGTCACCCCAGAGGCCAAAGAGAGGCTGGCCGTATGCGGCAATATTGTCGTACCGGCAATGGCAAACTACGCTTTCCATTGCCTCTTTTCTATGTGGGACACGTAGCCCCACTTGCTTTGATCATGTGACCAAATATGATCAATTCAATTCGTGGATATGTTCCAATTTGGTGCAATTTGCAATCTGCGTTTGATGGAAAAAATATGGAATTTGGATCAAAGATGAAACACACATGGTGCTGTTCTGGGCTTCTGAAAAGTTTTGGAAACAACCTCATGTCACACATGTCTTGGAAACTCAACCTGCTGCCGGCCTCAAAGCGGATTTTTTGGACCTTCCGGCGCTCTGACCTTTGCAGACTGGTGGTGCTGGCTATGTTATGCAGGTACTGTCATGTCCGGAAGTCAAATGCAGTTTCAGCTATCCTCACCGCTGCCATCTCAGCTTGATCTTTGCAGTGAATCTTAGAAAAATGGTTCATAGATACTCAGAAAAATGGTTCATAGAATAGAATATGAAGTATTGTTTACTTATCATGCTGTACATTGCAACTTCCGTATGATGATATCAAAGTTTCCATCATCTTATCAGTGGTTACATCTACTCTCATCTATATTCACATCACATCTCATCTAGGAAGCATGCATCAATACTTATGATTTGAAGCTTTTTGCAATGGGCCCCACTTCAGTGACAACGCTGCTCAAGGCCTTCTCATGAGAAATCACCTGGTCACCAGAGCCCCCATCTTTTCCTGGCGCAGGTGCTTTTAGCAATCCTGCTCAGCATGTCTACAGGACCCTTTCATGGTGCGATGATGGCAGTGTGATAGATTTGTCAACCATCACAGCATGTGTGAATGTCTAAAAGTATCATCACAAGATTTCAGAATCAAATTTATATGTTTAACGAACATTATATTGAACCAGAAAGGATTTTTCAACGGAACATCATTGGACTAGAGAAGACACACGTATAATATCAGAATAGTCAATGATGTCATTTGCTTGTATTTGTTACTCATTGTGCGGGGCAGGACCGCTTTCAAATGTGGACACTCTCAGCGACGATGAGCCCAACAATGGGCCCCCCATCCCAAGGCCCAAGCGGATGACTTTTCCCAGGATGCCTGCCCGGGGATTTCGGAAGAAGGTGTCAATGTATCGCAGGAGTCAATCGTCAAATGACCCTGGATACCTCGCCAATCTCATTAGAAGCAAGTGTGGTTGCAAAGCTCGATGTTTCAGTACTTTCACCTCCAATCCAAATCACCTTGAATCCTGGAAGAGAATGCGAGTGACTTTAGCTGGTATGACCAAGCTCGAGAAAGACCAACATGTCAGGGCCTCATCAATTTTCTATGAGTGTTTTTAGTATGATCCGGCCATTTCATATCATTTTGTCCCATTATACTTACTACTCTTTCAAAACCAAGTCACGCTCAGGTCTTCCAAGTGCTGAAGAACCAAGACCAAGAAACCTGCCGTGGTTCGAGGCATCTTCGATTCTTGGGGAACCCTGTGTGCAATCGAGGGTTCATGAAACTCTTTGGAGTGGGCAAACATCGCTTCAATACCTTAAGTACATCAGCTAGAAGAGGTGATGAGTACTGCCCATATGATGGTCGATATATAGCGCGGGGGAAAAGATTGCCAACGCCCAAGTGGGAAAAGGTACATGGTTTCCTTTATCAACTCTACCAAGAAGCTGGTGAACACATTCCAGACAAGCTCAATTCAAACAAACGTCCTCGACATGCTGAGAAAAAAACTGATGACCCAAACCTTGATCGATCAAATCTTAGACACTTACCACATGGCAGTATCAACGACTATTGGCGTCAGTGCACAGCAGCCTTTCCCGAGCTTGGTGTGAGCCGGAAGTTGTTTTGCAAAGAATCTCTTTTGCAGATACATTCCTTTAAGTTTTTCACACCCAATCAAAACTACTTTGATACTATTCTTTGGGGAGTCAGCCATTGAAAAGAAAACTATTCGGTTCCATACTTGTTCAACTTCAGGTTTGGCAGACAGACTTCGAGCATCTTTTGAGAATCCGTTTTTTCTCACATCATTCCCGTTGTTCCCAGTGCGTAAAGCACCGTCTTATCATAAAAAAACTGGGGCACTGTCCTCCAGCTCGGCGAGCCCAGCATGAAATGCTCCAACGCCACCTTCGGCGACAGTTGAGGGACCGCCAGCTGTATTGGGGGGCCCGGGCGGTTTCAAGACTCAGTGCGACCACATTGGGATCATGTCAAATCACAATGATCTTAGACTCTATGGGAGCTCAGCGGCATTCGTGGCCTAGAAGCCAATGTATGGCAGCAAAAGAGTTTTCATCGTTCAACAGACCACGGTTGGCAAATACAACTCTGATTATTCATGGCTTTGCTGTTGTTACAGCCCTCAGTTCGCACCTTGTTCCCACCAATGCATCCCGGTCCATAGAGATCCTGGCGGGTGGATTGACAATGCTTCATCAAAGGGGCATTGACCTCACCACTGTTTTCTTGAATGTCCAAGCGGACAATTGCTGCAAAGAGGTCAAGAACAACGGAACAATCCGCTTCCTTGCCATGAAAACGGCATTGCATTGCCTGGGAGGTGCCGAGGTCAATTTTTTGACCTCGGGACACTCTCACGAGGACATTGACGCACTATTCAGTGTGATTGGATCGGAGATCGAGTCATGCAAAGAGTTGTGGACACCCCAAGATTTCCAACAGTGTTTGGAAAAGTTCATGCAAAATACACAAGTTCGTCCTTATGAACCCCAGAGAAGAGTGGTGTTGCTCAACCAGTTCAAAGATTGGACCCTGCAATTCTTATTTCATCAAAGGTTTTGGGTATTATGTTGTTGGTGTGAAGCTTAAGCATGTTAAGATAAGCCCAAATTCGGTACATTTCGGGACATGTTTAACCCGCATAACCCGCATCAATATCTTTAGCCTAGGAAAAGCTGGCTTCATCATCACTTTGAATTCGCTCAGCTAACTGGTATCGGTGGTCCGGGAGCCCCACACACCATGAGACTTGAAAGAATCGGATCATCAGGACAGACATTGAAACAACTTTTTGGAATCAGTGTGGTATAATAACAGCATACTTGCCTCAAGAAATAGGAAATCTTCCAAAACACTTTTTAAAACCACGTGGGAATCTCACTTTAACATCCACATAGCCGTTGCAGGAATCGCTCGAAGCTCTGTGGATTCTACTTTCTGGGATCGGTATGGCTACACCCCTAGCCCATCCGATGTGATTTTGAGGACGGATGCTAAGTAAAATTAATTTCAAAAACCCAAAATCCTTTGCCATTAATCCCATCAGGACCAAGCAGTGGATGAGCGATGCCGCATGGCAGCCAAAGGTCTTTCTTTTCCTTCCAGCCTCCGTGGCGCGAAGAGTGCAGGGAGACGTTCCCCCAGGCTCAAGACTCAAGAACATAAAATGTGGGTAGATAGAAATGATGTGGGGCTATTGTAGGTGTTGTTGATAATCACACCCGGACCATGTTTCCCCAAATCATGGTTCCCAAATCATTGCTATTCCCCAAATCACGCTTGGGAAGATATCCACCAAACCCTGATTCCCCAAATGATGCACAACAGGATTCATCGGGCCGTCCATCAACGTGAATTCTGACGACAACAAGGCATTGAGGAAGTATGCTCGAATCATGCGTCAAAGCCTTATATAGTTTGAGTCTTGTGTGATCTGTTCATGGTCAATTGACATCTCTTGTGGGTTAGACTCTAAGGTGACCATCCATTCGATATGCCCAGTGCTGCGGAACAATTGGAGAACGTGTCCTATGGTATCCTTGACCCATGCACCATTGATGTCAGTTGGTGGGGTTCCCAGGTTCTTCAAGTATCCCCATGTTTGAAACACAGTCGGTGGCTCAAGTGTTCCCGCATCCATCTTCTGAGGGCTTTGCCTCACTTGGGGCCTGCTGTTGGACGACCTGCAGACCCCGTGGTTCAAGGTCAATCGTTGGAAGCAGTCAGAACCTGAGTCATAACACTATTTGGGATCGTGATTCTTCAGATTCATACACCGTTTTGTATTTCTACTTTGAACCAACCCTTTACAATATACAGATCTTATGATGATTTCCTTTACTACAGATCGCAAGGCACCCAACCGGTTGCAGCTTCGGCGGGAAAGGCCTAATGCTGAGGAAGCTAGACGGTACAGTCGGGCTCGAAACCAACAATCATTGTACAAAGCCGCTTCAAAACTTTGGCTACAAGGGGTAGATATGACTCAAGCAATCAAAATTGTTAACGATGCTGTAAACGAGGCATCATCGCTGCACTAGATGCGTTGCAGGGGAGAGCAACCATAGGCCCAAGACTGATTTTTACAAAAACCATTTGAAATTGAAATCAAATTTGAGGGTTCAAAAATTCAAAATCCATCATGACGGTCGCACACACCAGGAATCTTAGGGTCGTACTGATTTGGCAGTCTTGGGCCCAGTCCGGCCTTGCCAGTGCTTCGGAGGAGTCATGGCTGAAAAAAAAGTCTCAGTTTGTGCAGGGTCAGGTTTTCAACTTATGGATTTTGTGCATTGGACATTCTGCACAGCTTGGATGCACTGGGAAACCCTGTGTTTTGTGCAGAATCGGGTCGTGATTCGGCACAAAACCTATCAGTTCTAGTCAGTTGGATGTGGATTGAAAATCTTGAATGATCTGATGAACTTATCCCGGATGAAAAACCATATGTTTTGTGCAGAATCGGGTCGTGATTCGGCACAAAATGGTAGTCCTATCTGATGGGTCAATTTGTGCAAAATCTAGGCTGCACAACATCCATACTCAAGTTTGATGGTTCAGCACAAAACCAATTAATTTGGTGGTCTCCTTCCGCCGGCCTTGCCAGGGATGTCGCCAAAGAAACGGGTATCTGGCGGGGCACCGCAGGGTAAATCAAAGGCAGCTAAGACTTCGAAGGGTGGCGCAAACCAATCGCTACCTGTTCCACCCCATGCTGTCATGATGCCCCATATCAAGATATTTGATGAATGGATGAAACTCAACAGCATTTGTATGCATTTGTGGTAATTAACATTGAAGTTGCAAATCCCATTTTATAAAATACCCATATCATTTCACAGTGCATTCAGGAATGAAAACGTGGTGACTCACGGCCTGACAATGGACAAGTTCCTTGAGCGTGCTCTTCAGACTGAGGTGCAAAATCGTATTTTTTTTTTACAATGGACATACTGTATTTCTATCTCTTGGATTGCCAGGTCAAGCAAAAGGAGTTCTTTGCATTCATCGAGGCTGAGTTTCCTGCAAACTCTTCACAGCCTTGGCCTTACATACTACCACTTAAACACACTTACATACAACTTGCGCCCCCTTTGTACTTAGGCCTTTTTCAAGTGTGCATGAGCTTGGGAAAGACGCGGCACCGCTGACATTGCGGCCGTGGCAGTGCCCGTACCGGGCAGACTTTGGGCTGCGAGGCACGTCGGACACCGATCCTTTGTCAAATTAATTATCCATGGGTTCTTTGTTTTGGGTCATATGTGATCTCATCTCATCTCTGTTTTTGCCTCTCTAGATTCCGGCTGAGGACACACAGCACAGCTTAGCCCAGCTGATACTCCTGAACGGGTTCTTAACGGATCCGAACACCCCTGGAGTTGAGAAGATCGTGGCTTGCCCCATGCTCAACGCATGGCTGGCTGCACCAGTGGCGGCTGTCAAAGCCATAGACTTTGGCGCTGCATCAGACATGATGGACCCAGGGTATGTCTTCTTGGTGAAAGGCTGGAACCGCTGCGTGTCAATGATGACAGTGTTGTACGCATGCTTCGACAAAGCCGAGCTTCTGAAGGCGGGGTTCCAAAAACCAAAAACCTGTGTGCTTTTTACTTCAAACTCTAGGTAACATCATCAGCTCTGTTGGCGTTGCAGGAACTGCCGGCTGATGTGCGGAAGTTTCCTGGATTACATTGTTTTAATGCGCGCTTTACCAATTTTTGATCTTGTCAAATCATCCCAGGTCATTTGGCACCGTGTATGCTACTGCTGTGCAGCCTGATGGCAACAATGTCGTCAACACCAACAGAGGCCACCCAGTTGTTGTCATTCGTCATTGCACTGGTTATAACTTTAATATTATCTCAATGTATCTCAGTTATGATTTTAATATCATCCCACCATCAATTCTTCAACATGTTTTTTGAATCCCCATGGTTTGAACCAATCCAAGCCTGTCTCCAGAGGCGTAACGTTGGCTGGAAACCTGCGCCGCAGACCCAACGCATTTAACATTCTCCATCAATTGGAGTTTCTTGAGCGCACGGGTCTTAGCCAAGACTTGAGCATTCGAGCTCTTGAGGCTGGAATGTTGAAATTTAAAGAATCCTTGGTAACCGATATGAGATTTTCACATATTCAATCTTTATCATTATATAGAATATATTTTTCGTTTTCCACATTGAGTAACATATATGCATGTGTATATATATATATATACATATTATATCCCTGACCAGGCCCACGAATCCATGTCCAAATTTGCTTCAGCATATGCCTTGGGGGAAAAGGAATCCAAAGCTGCAGTAAACCTCTTACAGCACATTCCGAAGCTGGTCAAGGAGGGTCTCATCGAATTGGTGCGGTTCCTCAATCCAACCATTATGTTTTTCTGTGAAACCACTTTTGTGAAGTTCTTACATGAAAGGAATTCTTCAAGAATTTGTTTAGCGATTGGCAATGTTGAGATTACCCAGGCAGCATGGACAGCCGAAGTTCATTACCCACGAAGCTCTGGCCGACAACCTGATGAATCTGAACCATTCCACAGCTTCAGGGTTTCTGTTGCCATGGAGGAATGCGCTCACAAACTCAGACCAGTTGGTGGAGCTTATGCTACTTCGCATGGAGAAGGATTTCTTGGCACTGGCACCCAAAATGAGAAAAGCTTGGAACTCCAAAGAATTGGAAACTTGATCTTAACATTATTGTTGTTCAGATTTATATTTGAAACAATCTATGGTTTCATATTTTGGTTGCATATCAATTCCCAAACACTTCCATGACATGTGTTTTTGAGGCCCAACTGCAAAGAGTGTGCGGTGCCTTCCTTTCATGCGTTGAGCAGTTTCAGAACCAAGTGCCCCAGAGATTTGCTTCCACCGCGTTGGTTGAAATCAACAAGTCGTTGCTTCTACTATTTCTGCAGTACTATTTCTGTTTTCCCCGAACCAAACAAAATATCGACTGATGCAGGGTTCTATCATATGTCCTTTGATGCCCAAGGGTTGCAACGCCCCCCACCAGGTTTGAAATGCGACACGGCGATGCAGACCTGCTGCAACTTCTTGAGGAGAGCGTTCCTCCTGCGGACATCGCCCGGGTTGCCATCTTCGCCCAACCACTTGCAAAGTACCAGCAGGAGGTTTGGGTATATCATCAATTGAAAACAACGGTTATACGATGTTATACGATGTTATACGTTTTTTTTTCAAGTATGGCTGTTGGATTTCTATGTGTGTTGGAATGCATTTTTCTTGAGACAAAACTCACACCCATCAGGTGGCCCAAAACAATGATGCCCGTGCCCAACAGTGCTATGGATGTGTTAAGGTATATTTTTTTGGGTGCTTCTGATTCAACATGGGATGACATAAATTTGGAGCTATCAAGTTGAAAGTGTCATCAATGGATTCTGTTGCAAGGCTTTCGGCGCAGCTCCTCCAAACAACCTGGGAGCAATGCCAACTTCAAGTCGAAGGGGACCTGGGAAAGCTGGCTGACTGGGCGGCGAAGTATCAGTTGTTTGCCGGAAAACAGGCCATAAATCATTTTACAATGTTGCCCTCATGGTTTTCCCACCAAGTGTTGATCAACAAACCCTTTTACTTGTTACTGCTGCTTTGCAGGCAGCGCTTGACTTCAAATACTTGAACGACCGGTATCAGAAAGGGCGAGACTCCATTCGGGCCCACATGGAGGAGAAGCTGATGTTCCATCGCTGCTCTTCCTTGGTGCTTGCTCACTCCCACATTGTGGAAGCACAGAGCAAGATGGGAGCGGATGGGTTTCTTAGTTGAAAGCATGATATAAACCTGAAACCATTTTGATTCTATTGGTTTAACCATCGAACCCACTATTTTATCCTATTATTCACAAATGATCTTGAACAGCAAAGGCTGACGATTCTTGTGGGTGACTGCACACTTTGGCCGGCCAGATGCTTGGATAAACACTGTTCCACTAATGGCTATTATGTCCTAAACTTTCTATTTGTTCTCCCAAATGTCCTTTAAAAGATGAAATCTTGCAATGCCGGATCAACTCAGGAGTACTTAGCATTGATGAGTCAGTGACCCTGTGCCAAAGCATTTCTTCGGGGAATGCAAACACTGTCTCATTCTGGATGCTACCGCAATGGCATGCTTCAATGGCAAAGACAACGATTTTGAAAAACCGACGTCTTCTTGAAGATAAAATCGTTGGGTCCATTGGCTGAAATAATTTGATGTTCTTTAGCAAGTAGTTGTCACCTTTTTTGGTTCCAACATGTCACGAATACTTGTGATCCCCTTTCTGATCAGGGTGCTGGACATCTATGAAATCGCGGTCAACTTCAATGACGCCCAGCACCAGGGTGACAAGCGCAAGCGATCACAACAGTGTTCCATGGAATTATTTAGATTCAAGTTTTCAAGATTCTTCAAGTATCATTTTTACCTGGATTAAGATATGGTCCAAATCTTCTGAAACCATTTGTTCAAAGTAGAGTGCTAGTTATGTCAGCCCTCATGAGGCTTGGCTGGAGTTTCTGGGCACACGACAGTGGCATTCTCCAAGAGCAAGGCCTTGATGGGAACAATTGCAAATGTGCCCCGGGCCCGGGTCCAAGACCTCTCCAACCCGGATCCCGATCGTCCATTGTCCCCTCACTTCAGAGTTTCGGGTCAGCAATAATACAAGTCATATTTTGGTTTACCTTTTATCTCATTTGTGGGGATATCTGATATCTTGACACGAGGGTTAGTTGTATAACAGCCACCATCATCTCCAATTAGGCGCAACAGCGCGGGGTGGAAGCAACCAAGTTCATCTTGGAGCAACTGCTGGATGGCATGCACGCCACAAGCAAGCAACCTGTGCTCATTGTCGATATGATGCCAACAAGGACCATGTTCCAGAAAAAACATGTTGTTTGGTAATGATTCCTTATATGATCTTATGATGATTCTATATTATCCTATCATGATCCTTTCATGATCTTACTATGCCCGTTTGATGGTCTTATGAATTATTTTGACATGGAACCCTGAAGGTTCTGTGAATGGAGCCAAGCATGCTGGGAAATGCAGCGAGAATTCTTGCTGGGCACTGATGGCGCCGATGCTTGGGACGTCAGGTGCATGAGCTTGTACCACGAGTCGGACAACTTCTTGGGGTCTCACAAGTCATTGCTGACTGGGCGCGTGATGGACCAGTGGTGGGACAAGTGTCAAGAAGCGGGGGCTTCTGCGCGCGCAGTGGAGCCATTTGCTGAAGACGTGCCAACGCTGGAGTGCTTGACGGTCAGTGAGAACGAGGTCAAGATTCTTGGATTATCCAAATCGAGAATCATTTGCTTCGAACCCCAAGGTGGTGCATATACAAAATCATACATACATTGAATTGACAAATTATTTATACACTTTTATACATATCAGATCATATCAGATCATATCAGCACTTGTAAATAAAACCCATGTCTTCCGACTAGAAAAACAAAATGCATATGGAAATCTTTTGTCTCAGGATTCCAGAGATGGTCGTGACCAAGTACCAGGCGTCCCATGCCGAGCCCTTGAAAGCCCTTCAGGACAAGATCAGCCAGGAGACCAACATCCAGACCGCCATCAAGACGCACACCATGTCCTCAGCGGCAGCAGCGTCTGGTGGAGTGACCAGAACTTTGGCTTCCCCAGATTGGGATGGGAACCCCCCCTGGAACTGGAGAAAGAGTCTTTCCCTCTCTTCGATTGCAGTGGCTGATTTTGATACTGCCAATACGTGTCTTGTTCCAGTTCAACCAATTTTGTTCAGAACTTTTTGATTCTCTGGAACCAGATGAAAACTTGTAACCCGCAAATACAGGTTCCTCACAAATACTCCTATCATCTGAGGTTGGAAGGGTGTGCTACCTTGGCGAGGGATCCCGATCTTCAGGTGGTTGTCACCAGCTTGAACAGTGTGTGGGTTGTCAACAGGGGCACTAGCGCGAAGGAGTTGGCCGCTGGGGAACTCTTTGGCTTCAACACTGGATCTTTCTTGGAGATCCCATCGGGACTGGTCTTTTGAAACAAAATGTTGTTGTATATTTCCACCGACAGTCAAGTAATATGATGTCTTCCTCAAAAGTTATAGGGCAAACCCCAATGGACCCCCAAAGCCTAAAACCCTGTCAGATCAATGTGCCACGCAAGCTGGGACCGTGCCCTGGTTTGTCAATGATGATCGAACGCTGGTGTGTGACACTACATCGGGTTCAAAGACATTGAACACCCTGGCTGATGTTCTTTGTGAAGTGACGAAATCGAGAGGAGTTACGGAAGTTCGGGTTGTTGACCACGGGCTTCAACCGAAGATGAAGGCCATGTTTCCAAAGCAATTGAGAAAAAAATCATAGATATTCATAGATCATAGCTTATTTTTATCTTAACATGTATTTAAGGATCGTCCATATCTTCATTCAATCTTCATTGGTTTCTACAGCAACCTGACAGCAACTATAATCTTCCCTTGATTGCAGGTCGCTGGTGATGGAGGACAGATCCCTCTTGCCTACAGGTTCAAAGTGGCAGCAGGAGCAAAAGTGAACGCCTTCAAGCCGAAGGACATCACAGAGGACAAAATGGCTCTGCGATCTGCCATGATGGGGGCCATGTGGAATGGACGCATGTCACAGTTGCCGCGATGTTCGCACGCAGATATCATTTGGGAGGCTGGGATGGTCTTCCAAAATATTCCCCTATCAGATTATCCCAATATTATTTCCTTAAGGCTTTGGTATTCATTACAACCCTTCCATAACACTACAAGTATCAGATCAATCCTTCAATGGTCTTCCAAA
>Ga0126342_10011701_pt1 | contig 15661 bp, 14 predicted proteins | sample Cyp1metagenome_FD_92528 | JGI IMG/M metagenome (GOLD analysis project Ga0126342, IMG submission 92528) | Coral microbial communities from Lord Howe Island, Old Settlement Bay, Australia - Cyphastrea 1 metagenome | ecosystem: Host-associated > Invertebrates > Cnidaria > Coral ...
AAAACAATAAGTTGACAATAAAGAAGAAACAGCAAAATGAAACCATATGAGTTTGGAGCGAGTTTGGAGTAAGTTTGGAGAGAGTTTGAAGAACCTCCAAACTTACTCCAAACTCATTCCTCTCTTCCCAAAAAATGTTTAAGATAACAATAAAGGGAAACACACAGAGAAAAAAATAGAAATCATTTGAGTTTGGGGTGAGTTTGGAGAATCCCCAAACTCACTCCAAACTCATTCCCCTTTTCCCAAAAAAAAATAAAACAGAAAAAATGAAAACATATGAGTTTGGACCGAATTTGGAGTCAGTTTGGAGAATCTCCAAACTCACTCCAAACTCATTCCTCTTGTCCAAAAAAAGCAAATAACAAAAAAATGAAAACATATGAGTTTGGAGTGAGTTTGGAGAGTTTGGAGAATCTCCAAACTCACTCCAAGTTCACAAAGAAATCTTTGCTTGATGTCATTTAAAAAAGAAAAGGATTTTTTCAAAAAAGATGAAACAATGAGTTTGGAGAATCTCCGAACTCTCTCCAAACTCAAAAAAATATGCGCACACAACTTGTTTTTCAAAACAAACGCGTGCAGCCACTCAAAAAAAGTTGTGCACGCATATTTTTTTTGAGTTTGGAGAGAGTTTGGAGATTCTCCAAACTTATGTTTTTCCTCTTTTTTTTTTGAAAAATGTCATCAAGCAAAGATTGCTTTGTGAGTTTGGAGTGAGTTTGGAGATTCTCCAAACTCTCTCCAAACTCACTCCAAACTCGCTTCAAACTCACAAAGAAATCTTTGCTTGATGTATTTTTTCAAAAATTTGTTTTTTTTGAAAAAAAAAAAAGGAAAAAATGACCAAACTCAAAAGAAATATGCGTGCGCAACTTTTTTTCAAACAAAATATGCATGCAGCCACTCAAAAAAAAGTTGTGCACACATATATTTTTTTGAGTTTGGAAAGATTTTGGAGATTCTCCAAACTCATTTTTCATTTTTTGTTTTTTTGGAAAAATGACATCAAGCAAAGATTTCTTTGTGAGTTTGGAGTGAGTTTGGAGATTCTCCAAACTCGCTCCAAACTCATATGTTTTCATTGTTTTTTGTTTTTTCATTGTTTCTTTGGAAAAGAGGAATGAGTTTGGAGTGCGTTTGGAGATTCTCCAAACTCTCCCCAAACTCGCTCCAAGCTCATATATTTCTATTTTTTTAAATGTCATCTTTTTGGGGGAAAAGAGGAATGAGTTTGGAGTGAGTTTGGAGATTCTCCAAACTCTCTCCAAACTCACTCCAAACTCGATCCAAACTCAAATGATTTCATTTTTTCTGTTGCTATTTTCTTTTTCTATTTATATATATTTTTGGACAAGAGGAATGAGTTTGGAGTGGGTTTGGAGATTCTCCAAACTCTCTCCAAACTCTCTCCAAACTCTCTCCAAGCTCATATGTTTTTTTTAAATTATTATTTTACTTTTTTCTTTGGAAAAGAGGAATGAGTTTGGAGTGACTTTGGAGATTCTCCAAATTCTCTCCAAACTCTCTCCAAACTCACCCCAAACTCGCTCCAAACTCAAAGGATTTCATGTTTTTCTATTTTACTCTTTTTTTTGGAAAAGAGGAATGAGTTTGGAGCGAGTTTGGAGAGTCTCCAAACTCAGTCCAAACTCGCTCCAAACTCATGTTTTTTTTTGCTATGTCACAACCGAAAAAACTGCTAGTCCAGGAAGCCCTGCAAAGCTCAGCTCGTAGTGCTTGCAGAACTGTCTACGAACTTCTTGAGACCAGTCCGCCACGCGTGACACCGGAAAAACAGGAATTTTGACTTTGAGTGGGAAAGGGCCTGATCGATCATAGGCGTCTAGTGACCCACGAGTGGTAAGATAGTTGTGGAAATCTAAAGGTATATTATGAATATGTTATGGTACCATATATGTATATGCTGTTTTATCGGCCCCCCAAATCTTGGGTTTTACCAGCGTCTACATATTGATATTTCTGAGGGGAACCCCGCAAAACCTGACACGCTTGCACGCATATGCAAGTGGTTCCCCGGATGACCCGTACAAGTTAACACCACCAACCAGACATCCAATTATAATCTACTGGAAGCCCACTTTTCTCGGGGGGGTCACCAATCACATTGTCCAAAATGATGGAATTCGAAGAGTCAGTTCCGAAATGATTTATCTCATTGCTGAGACTAACACGGTATATATTATATATGTATAATATAACTATAAGTGCACGCCCACTATGTATCACTATCTTTGTAGGGTTTTCATTTTTTCTATCTTTTGGGGTAACGCTTGTAGAAATTCAGTGCATTACAAAAGCTGGAGCCACGGATCAGCTGGGGCTTGGGAACCGTGACTTCCAGATGTTTTTTCGAATCGACTTTTTTTCATGTTTCGGATGGGTCAAGAATGAAAAGTACAACAATGTTATCAAAAACACAACTACAATATCATAGATATCATATGATATAATGTACGATGATCTGGTGTGGCATGATTACTGTATATTTTATATTATGTTTGTACTACAACTATCTACAACTACAATATCAGACCATGTCACATAATATCATAATATCATAATATCATGCAACACAAGACCATCTGGATGGCAGGAGGGGTATCTAATTATCTATGGGTATCTGCGGCCGGGGTGGCTCATGGTGGCTCGATTCAAACGTAGAAATGGAAAATCCTCTATCATTTTACCGGTGTTAAATGGTTTTAATAGGAAAAACATGGGAAAATGTGGGAACATCTTCTATAAATGGAGGTTTATAGCTGGGAAAATCATCTATAAATGGTGGATTTTCTAGCAAGCCATGTTTAATGTTTGATTGCCGCAGGAAAATTAAACCAGCTTGATGTTCGAGGGATTTGTCTAAAAGGTATTTGGGAAAAGAAGCAACATATAGCGTATAGTCATCCATCACATAGTGGGAATACAAAACAGAATGAGTATATCCAATCTCTATGCATGTTATAGCATATACAATGCATATACATGATTATATAATCAGGATTTTGTATACATAATGACATACATAGTGCCACAATAGCACACCCCTAGGTGAGATCCACACTGGATACAAGTTCTATTTCCGCATGGTCCCTTCTCACATGCCCAATATCCCCTCTGTTGCCAGATGCTTTCCGGTCACGGGACAAAAAAGCACTTGGGTACCGAAGAATTTGGCCAACTTGGTCCAACTTCAATGGGGGTTAGATGTCAAAAGATAAACCACGTCCCGCCTTACCTTGACCATCTGTGACCTACTAATGTTAAAACATCTTTAAAGCATGGCTTCCTTCAACTATAGTCTGGTGCTTGATTTCATAGACTGAAATGGCCCGATTCACGAACCGACCAACAGATCAGCGACACCAAAACCACAGTTGTTGGCTGAAACGCTGTTTTTTCACTGCTTTGTGTCAGGATGCAAGATTCGCTTCATGCCTCCTGTCTTGGAAAAGATCGCATGGAAAATTATGGAATTCTAGCCATTAAACCCATTCTTGGCTGGTGGTTCCCGGGCATGTTGAGCTGGAACATGATGGAACATGACAAAAAAAACACAAAAAAATAACCTCAAAACCACCAGCCAGACTAGCCTCTTCAGATGTCATTGCCCTTGGCTAACCAAGATCTCAACACAACCAACAATTCATGCAAGTCGTTTCTTCGAAACCTGCCCAAATGGGGCCCTAAAGGTACCCCTTCTGTTCACATCAAAATCACTTGGATTCATGAATGTCCATCCCCCTAAAAATGGTATTGTTAGGTACTGTATTGATCCATAGCCAAATAGATGGGCAACTCTTTTTTTCAGATTTCTTCAAGTGCTCAAGAGGAATCATCTGGCATGACCTGATTTGCCATTGTTTTCCACAGGATTTTGGCAGGTCGAAGAAGTAAACTCGCAACATGCACGCTGGCGAGCACGGAACTCTCCCACTTTGTTGTGTGCCACGGTTCTAAAAAAGCGCTGCAGGGAAAACTGCCTTGAAGCAAACACATGTAGCCGTGCCACACAAAGTCTGAGAGCACGAAACAAATCGGAAAAAATCGATAGGCCGATTGAAGCGCCTGATCACATCAGCTTGACTTGACTTCATTCCCTCGCTTTGGGGTATCCTAAAGGTCAATCACCACTTTTAGATGGGCAGAAAATCCTGGGGCAACAAGTGAGCCAGAAAAAAATGATAAAATTTGCATGGCCTATCAAAATGACCGAAAGGAATGGGGGCTATGGGGGGTTTCTGTATCTGCCCATTACACCACAACGACGGCGATTCAAACGGCCACCTCAGCATCAGACCTCAGAGACGCCGCTTTGTGCATGGAGTTCATCCCTTTGGCAACGTGTAGCTCTGACACTTGAGTAATTTGATTACATTGCTATGGAAAATCACCAGTCATTGGCAATTGGGAAAGTCATCGAACTAAATGGGTCATCTTTGTGAAATTACCCGTGATTTACCATCGTTTTGCTATCTTAAATGGGAGTTACATCAACCTCTCATGCCTCATCGAAAATTTTTACCATCATCTCAGAGGCGCAGAAAGGCTTCCCGGCCCTGTGGATTCGCGATTCCCAGCTTTCTCAGAGTCGCAACAACATGCCTGGCTTCTTGCTGATTGCCAAAGCAAGTATCAATGGATTGGTTCAGGGAAAATCTTCAGGAAACCATGGTTTTACCATGACATATAGGGTTTCCTGTGAAATTTCCGATCATCCAATTCTGTGATAGCAATCCTCAACGTACAGTAATGGGCGCCAATTTGCTCGAAACAATTGACGCCCTTTGGCTGTCACTTAGTACAATCCTGAAAGATCATCGAATGAGCAGGAGATACTGTGAATCCTCTACATCATGTGTCTATTTTCTTTGCAAAGTTTAGTGATTTTAGTGGAGCATATCCACCACATTCTGCGCCAACACCTCCCAACACTTGCTGCAACCCTAGGCTCTGGATTCTTTTGGGCGATAAAGCGATAAGTGTCTGGTGTGAGACAACTTCTTAAAACAGGACCAAGTTGAGTCGAGGTTCAGCAGATCAGAATTGAATCAGGTTGGTGGGTTGGTTCGAGCGAGATTCTTCACGAAGTGATGAAATGATTGGATTATTAAGCAATGACTCTGATTGCCATACCCAGATGCTCCATGTATGGAATATTTACCTACATTTGTGTCATTTTTGGGGTAAATGTAGGTAAATATTCCATACATGGAGCATCTGGGATACTTATTCCATACTTATTCCCAGATTCTAAACAAACCAGGAATGAACTGAACCCGGTCTACCGACTCAATGGACGAGTTCCAATCGGTTCTCAGATTATCATTTTCCGCATGTTCCCTCTTAAAAAGTGCCACTTTGGGGAGTATAATTGACCCTTTTCCAGGCACAGAAAATGGAAGGCTCCATCAACGTCCCGAAGAGATTCTAGTCCTGGAAACGAGGTTTCAGAGGCGTTTTAGTCATGTGAGGGTTTCTGTTCAAATGGGAGGTCCCCAAAAACATGGGTGTTTTCAATTCCCTCTTAGGAAACCCCAAGGGTGATTACGACAACTCATCCACCATCACACCGGGCAAAAAAGATGGAGATGATAAGCATTCCTGGTACAGTACCCTCTAGGTCAGTGGAAAATGACCGATGATTTACCGCCTGTAATAAGCATTGTCACCATGGCCATGTTTGACTCTGGATCGCCCGTCCTTCAGGAGGGCCGAGGGCTGTCACTCTTGTCCTTGCGCGAGAACATCTTCCCCTGCAGCGCAGGCTGGCGACAGCCTGTTGTCAAACCCTGTAGCTAACGGTAGACCGAGATAAGCCGAGACAGACCTTGAGAAGCATGCACCAGCAGGGGTTGGTTAATCAAATGTGTGTATATATACATATATAATATATTTATATAGTAATAATCACATATACCACGATATTATAATCGGGTATATAATCATAGTCATCAAGTACACCAGTGCACTGTGTGTACATATATAATTTCATGACAGTTGATGGCAGTGGAAACCCACTTGCCAAGAGGAACGACATACACGTGTTATGGCCTAAACTTGGTACATGGGGTATATGGGGTATTGTCATCCCCTTATCATGAGTCATCATGGGTATATTATATATTAGCCCCTATTACCCTCCAGTAAATTAACATAGACCCTGCCAGATAGGGGTTGGAAGACTAGTTTCCATTATAAATTGGACATTTTCAGGGTCTATGCTAATTTACAAGAGTGTAATCCCTATTGTCTATCAGTGGGAAGATGAGAATCCCCTTCTGTGGGAAAGCAAACCAGGGTTTTGAGCATGGCACACAAATATCGGCATAAACATGTTCTGGCAGCTAGTCTGATTTATGTTTCACATCCAAGAAATCTATGGCACCTCCACATACCACAAGAAAGGTCCCTGGGACATGTTGGGGTTGGATCCAGCAAAAGAAATCATGTCGCCCCTTGAACAAAAAAACGCTTAAAACGCTTGGCCGAAAAAAACGCCTCAGGAATCAACAGGACAGACTAGATGACTAGACATGGATTTTTGATAATCCTAGGATTGAACAGCTCAACATCATCCATGCGCTGTCGCACCAAAAAATGGGGTCCGAAGCTCCAGGGCATCCGTGGCGCACCAGCGTCTCCGAGTGTAGGGGATTCAAGCTATTCGCCACACCTGGGGGACCATGGGGCTGTCAACCCTGGATGAATGTCATTCCCGTTTACAGCTGTTGAAAAAAGGGGGGTACCATGAAAAATAAGTATCAGATGAAATGACTATTGGAGGAGAAGCCCCTATTTCATAAACCGTGGTTTATGAATCCGGGGTTGACATTATATCATATTATTATATCCAACTGTTGACCTTGGCATCTATGGTAGCTTCTTTGGGCCCACCTGCTCGAGTAGGGGACAACAACGACTTTGACACATGCGCGGCTATCTGAACATAGGGTATCGTCAACTTCGTTGCTTAATCACTATGTTTCTTGTTGAAATGATGCACAATTTTTATTTTTGTTGTTTGGGTGGTTTTCCATGGTATACCGGTATACCCAATTTTCAGACACACCCACATTGGACCATGGATCGGTGGGGCTGATTGCGAGCAGTTTTTTACACCGAGGAATGTGTGACTCTGTTGGTGGTGGTATCTCATCGTATCTCCATATTAAGTCCATGGGCGTTCATGGGTCAACACTTCTAAGGTAGGTTGATGTCTGGGGCATGGTTTGAGCAATTCGCAGCATTGGCCACTAGCAAATGACCCCCCATAGCGGATGCTTTAAACCAAAACGAGCACTTTGATATATATATAATTTATATATATATATATATAAATATGTTGATGATTTCTTCCTTCTCAATGTTCCAATTCAATTTGTCTCGACCTTTGTTGGATTTGGATCTGGGACTCGCTCTCCATGTTTCGCCACTGACGTACTGGGACTCGGACCGTGCATGGCCGATTTGTAGAGGTGGCTGTCAGACAAAGCCTAGCACAACGATGACAGGTGTGGTCACCTTTCAGAGTGCCACCTGCCTATCTCCTTCAAAAAAGGACAGGAAAATCCATGGGTCCATGATGTCCATGTTCGTCAAAATAAATGGGGCTTATTGGGCCTTGAATCTATTCATGTGAGGTCTTCCTAGACACAAAGATCTTCGCGCAAAAGCGCCCAAATGCTTGGGTCGTTGGCAATGGAGTATGCATCAATTGACCCATGCATGGATCAACATGCAAACATAAATATATCCATAATATATCCTATAGATCCCTAGGCCGGGTAAACTTAACATAGTGGAAAACCCATCATTTGTAGATCACATTCCCAGCAAAAGAAATTGGTGTTCATCGTTGTGTTGCATCGTTGTTGCATCGCTGAGCTGAGACCCCAAGCATCTCTCATGACCTCCTTGAGGCTTCCAAGCAACTCCTCCCAGGGTGATTTTGCAATCCATGGGAATTATCATGAATCCATGGGAATTACAGCCTGAAAGTCCATGAAAATCCTGGATTTACATGGCAAAACATATCTGTTTCAATGGGAAAATGACTTTAAACAATGGGATAGAATGGATGATCCATGCTCACAGTTGGTTTTGAATGAACTATACTGCAAAGGTGAAGTTCATGGAGGTCAACTTACAGCGTGTGACTGGGATACTTTTATGGAGTCATATCATGTCATATCTATGGCCCGCTGGCCATTTGGATGTGTTTCTACCAGAAAAGACCATCCATTGGAGTTTTTTAATTGCCTACACTGGCATGTGGCCATCTTTCAAAACATTTCAAGACTCTGGTACTGTAGTTACTGTAGTTCGCATCCCAAAATTGAACAACATAGACTATACGGAAAAGTTCATCAATGTTACAGTACATAGTCACCCCAGATTGGCGCATATTTGGTATTGACCCATATAGCAGCCTCCAAGATATAGACATTACTGTATATGAAATTATTCAAAGCTAATGGCAAAATACTGATTAGATAGACATTTATAATCTCCGCCTCAAACTATCACTACTGTGGATGGTTGCGAAATCCTGCACCACCTTGGATGGTTGAAACCCTATAACTAGTGGGATAGACTGGATAGACCACCTGTCAACTGGTGCAGGATTTCTTCCATCCACCGTATGGCAAATCATAAAGACATGTTTTTTTTTGAGTTGCTATACCCATCCAAGAAATCCCAGGGTCAGCCAACCCAGCCTCGTTCGTCATGGATGTGCTGATGAAGTTTTTCAGGACCTTAGCGGGCCAAACTTGCCATAGATTTGCCATTGTCTAACCTATAATCCTACAGCTTATGATATAAAACCTATAGTTTTCAACATTCAGAAGCTTCATAAATCTTCATAAATGATAAACCTATTGGTTAAACCTATAGTTTGCCAGTTTCAGTTGGTTTGCTTTAACTGAATGTCACTCGCGGACTATGAATTTGATGTGTTGAGTTCTGACTGTTGTTTGATTTTTTTTAGTACACACATATCTCTAAGAGGACATATGTATATATATATATATATGTATATATGTATATATACACAGTCCTCAGACCGCCTAGATCGCCAACGCCCAGTGCAAGTGCATGTCCTCAATTCTCAGTTGAGTTCAGCGCATGTTTGGTCAAATCATAAAATACATGGCATATGATCTGTTTACCCTCTGGTACACTGTCCCATAACTATGGAAAATCACCATTTTTAATGGGAAAATCCACTATAAATGGTCATTTTTCTGTTCCCCTATGGCTCAGTGATGTCACCAAGGCCCTGGCTTTCACAAAGTCCGGGTTTGCCATCATGTGCTCCTGAAGCACCACAAAAGCATCAAACATATATGGCAGTGTGTCAAAATCTTGTACCCCTGGTGAACATCAAAATAGCTGGTAAATGGATGTTCATCCCCCTAAAAATGGTATTAATAGGTATTGACCCATACCCATATCGCTATGCTATGGGTCAAGCCTATCAGTTACCCAAAATGGTTGAATCTTTTGAAGCATTTAATGTGGATTCATGGGAGGACTTGTTGCGATACCTTGGCAGAACTCCCTGTTGCGGAAGCTTGAAGAGAGAAGTTTAGAATGCGGATTCTCAACTTTTCTCTTTTGGCAATGAACATCAACTGTTCTCAATATTTACCGCTTCCCATTGGGGGGCATGAACACCAACCCCCACAACGGGGATGATCTGAAAAAAAATCCCATGATCTGAAAGAAAGATCCCATAATTGTTATACTTCCCCATAATCCAATTACTAATTGTTAGATCATGATCCTAATCCAATGACCCAATGAATAGGATGATTATCCCATATTCATCATATTATCCCAACATGCATTATGAATATATTATATTATATAATATCATTGTCCTAATACTAATTGTTAGAATATCATTATCCCAGCAAGTGGTAATCATCCCATTTTTGTGTCCCACTTCCCCATACTCATCCACCATCCTGGTGTATTCCACCAGTCTCACATTCGAAAAATCCCGTCATATCATGCCGAAAGTAGATAGAATACGGCTTAAAACAAAACAAAACAACAACAACAAACAAATTGGGGGTTTCCTAAACTGGGAAGTACCCCCAAATCATCCATTTCTTCCATTATAAATCATCCAGCCATTGGGGTTTTTATTGGGGCTATGGTAGCCATGTAGCCATTGACCGCCTGACCACCGCCCAAGCGGCCATCATGCACACCATGCTGCAGGCCATGCGTTCATCCTACAGATCCGAGTGCAAGGCATGACGTTTCATTCAGTATAAGATATACTACCTATGACTACCACTATTAGTACTACTATATGACTATTGCATATACTATTATTACATATGTATATATATAGATTCATACTATAGTAAGAAGAAACATCATATGTAATAAACCGAACGAATAAGCAATATGTAGGGATTTTAATGAACATGCATCGTATAGCGGATACCCTCTGCAAGATATCGGAACATTTTTTTCCACTGCGATTCTCCGACTTTCACCAGCTGTTTGTCGAACTTGCCACATAAAAATCCCAGAAGTCCTCCATTTTCAGCTGGTTGGTGGTTTCAACCCCTCTGAAAAATATGAAAGTCAATGGGAAGGATTATTCCCAATAACCGGAAAGTCATAAAATTCCATGGTTCCAGACCACCAACCAGTCAGGGTTGCCATTCTCCCCGTTGTTTTCTTGGTCACCCACTACGGCGTCTACGGTTACCCACTGACACCAGGAGATCTCATGGCCTTGAAGGTCTTGATCAGGGCAGGTGGTAGTGACTCACACATCACCGGTTCCAGGATCTGAAGGCGGTCGAAATATGGGGATTTTGATATGGGGGGAACCCCGAAAAAAATGACAATTCATTTTTTTGATCGACATTTCCAAACACTTTGGTGGATGAATCATTGGGATCCCTCGATTTCTTGAAGTCCAAAGAAAGAAGAGCTGCCCACAAAAATGGTTGATCTTCAACTGCCGTAGGTTTTTGGGGTCCCACTTTTTGACCGAATCAAACACGTCTATTGAAGATCTTTATCCAAACCGGCAGTTGTAGGTCCCAAGAATCAGAACACACGATGATGCCCTGCGAGTACAGGACCCCTTGCCTCTCTGTTCATCCGGGGGAAAGGTTGCCCGGCGGAAAGTTAAACATGTTCCCTTCAATAGTTTCTCCAAAATGTGGATCAGCACACGACGTAATATTTAATGATTTAATGGAGCACATATCACAAACTTAGGAAATCCATGGTGGCAGTACCACTCTTGGCACTGAGATCCCTGCTTCTGCTGATGAACATATATGAGAATATCATGTTTGTTGCCTTGTTGGTTCAATAATGATGAACGCCCCATTTCTTAGCGTGAATATGGCTGTGTCTGACAATAGGATAATTATTCCTCAATCCGGTGATCTATGGTCATTTTCCTATCAAATAGCCAATTCATTTCAGACAAACTGTCTTACCTCAGGGTCCATGGTAGAAATTGCCACTGAAGTGGATAAAAACAAATGGGAAATAAGAATTAAACAACTTAATACAGTCAAACCACAACCGATTCAGTGCCATGGCCATGTAAAAGTTAGATGTGCCATGGTCAAAACATGGCATATGGCTTACCCTCTGGTAATTTAACATAGCTATTGAAAATGACCCATTTATAGTTGATTTATCTATTCAAGATGGTGATTTTCAATAGCTATGTTAGTTGACCAGAGGGTATGGCCATCCCTCCCATGGGAACCATTGCATTGGCATCACAATTCCAGGGGGAATTTTTGCATCCAATGCGCCATCGACCATGCAGGCGCCTCCACCAATCCCGCGACGATGGGCTTCTTGACGAAGGCCGCGCCTGGCAGCCAGGATTTTTAGGAAGGCCTGCAGGAAATTCACAGTTCGACCCTGCCAGAAAACGGTTTGGAATATTGGTTTCCACTAAAAATAGGTGATGTTCAGGATTTATGTTAATTTACCAGAGGGTACTATACTAACCAAATATTTTGGATTAGTAAATTGATGTAAATTGGATTAAATTACCACTATTCACTGAGGGGATAATGTCAACCCTGGATGAAAATAACCATGGTTTCTTAGGTACTCCCCAGGTAGGAATAGTGATAATCTTACAGTATGTTTTTTTTTTTTTAAAGGAACCCCCCCAATTAAACAGCCGTTTGGCTAAAGGGGTTTATAAATCCAGGGTTGACATTACTCACCAAATACCATGGATCTCCGTTTGAATGATAGTCATATTATCATACCATATAGTACCATCAAAAATATTGAATAATATCCATAATATCCTAGACTATACTCCAAATCAATGATATGGCTTGAATATACTCACAAAATATCATAGATCTGAGCAAATTAGAATATTTCACTAGTCTGAAATAAGGCCATTTTTGGATAGGTAGCTCTACTAACCATCATTCTTATGTCAGGTTGGCAATATTACTAAAGAATAATTATTGATTCAATCATTAGAATTGGCAACTGATAATTAGTATAAGATAATTGATTCAATAATGATATCCCATATTAGAGATATTCAATGACAATGGATGTCAATTACGTTGAATAATTCAGAATATATTGGAGGAATCGATGTTGAATATATTTGATTATATTTGTATACTTTGTATATATACAATATATATATATAATATATTTATATAAATATATATATATAATAATATAATATATATATATATACAACGCATTCTATACGACAATATCGATATTTTGAAAATAGTCTCAAACATATTGAATACATTGGCCATCTATCTATCCATCCATTTAATAACCGTATCTAGTCTAGTCTATCTAGCTATAGGCTAATCATTGTATCCAACTTGACAGATTACACTGCTCCGACTTTGGGGTCGTAAACCCTCAAGTTGGTGGCACCAACTCAATCCCCACTGCAATTTGCGAGCGAATCACAAGCTGCTGACGGATACGGAACCACAAGCAAGAGTGTGGAGATTACCAAGCGATGTCACGTGCTTCAGGCTGTGCATGAAAAGGAAACCCCTACCCAATGTCAAGCTTTGTAGGCCACCTGGCAGGGTTACTTTCAGGAGGCTTTGGTTGAACTTCTCACCAAAAACCAGGCTTCGCAGACTGGTGGGCAAGGTCACTCCTTCCAAGCTCTGGTTAAACATGAAACCAAAAGTCAAGCTTTGGAGATTACTTGGAAATGTCACATCTTCCAAGCTCTGGTCGAAATCACAACCAAAAGTCAAGCTCTGGAGATTGCTTGGCAGCGTTACCCTGTTCATACTCTGGTTGAACCTTCCACCAAATGTCAAACGTTGTAAATTGCTGGGCCAAGTCATTCGTTCCAAACTGTTGTTGAACCACATGCCAAAGGCCAAACTTTGAAGACTGCTGGGCAAGGTCACTCGCTCCAAGTTCTGTGAAAAATTGGTGCTGAAAGCCAAGCTTTGCAGGCCGCTTGGCAAGGTCACTCCATCCAAGCTCTGATTAAACATTTCTCCAAAAGTCAATTTTTGGAGGTTGCTTGGAAACGCCACCTGAAGGAGGCTCTGGTTGAAATGAGTGCCAAACTTCAAGCTCTTTAGACTTCTTGGCAGAGTTACACCTGCAAGGCTCCGGTCGAAATCACGGCCAAAAGTCATGCTTTGCAGAGAGTTCGGCAAGGTCACTTTATCTAGGCTCTGGTTGAACATGTCCCCAAAAGTCAAAGTCTGCAGAGTGCTTGGCAAAGTCACATGCTCCAGCGTCTGGTTGAAAACGGTGCCGAAACACAAGTTTTGCAGATTTCTTGGCCAAGTCACTCGTTCTAGGCTTTGGTCGAGCATCACACCCAAAGTCAAACTTTGGAGGCTGTCCGGCAAGGTCACGCGCTCGGGACTCTGGCTGAAATTATTGCCGAAGCTGAAGCCTAGCAGACCGTTTGGGAAGGTCACACTTTCCAGGCTGTGGTTAAACATGCTCCCCAAAGTCAAGTTTTGCAAATTGCGTGGCAAAATCACTTGGTCCAAACTGTGGTTGTAATCACGACCAAAAGTTAAGATTTGCAGGCAGCTTGGCAGGTTCACACGTTCGAGGCTCTTGTTGAACATACCACCAAAAGTCAAACTTTTGAGACTCGTTGGCCAGGTCACACCTTCAAGTCTCTGGTTGAACATGCTACCAAACGTCAAGATTTGCAAATTGTTTGGCAAGGTCACTTTTTCCAGGCTGTGATTGAAATCTCTGCCCAAAGTTAAGCGTTGCAGATTTCTTGGGAACGTTACTCGTTCCAGGCTCTGGTTGAACCAACCACCAAGGGTGAAGTTTTGAAGGCTCTCAGGAAGGTGTACACCCTCAAGGCTCTGGTTGAACTCATCGCCAAGGATTAAACTTTCGAGGCCTTTTGGAAGATTGTACAAATAAGCAGTGGAGTCGCTGCCTCTTATTTGCGTCACCCCTTCCAGTGCAAATTCTTCCTCAGACACAGGAAATCCGCTGACCTCGAGGCTTGCAAGATATAAATCTGTTGGAATGTAAGTGCAGGACAGTGTTGGATTTTCACCCACAATGCCCACAATGCCCTGCTCCTGCAATGAATTGTGGAGCATCAGCGGTGAAGCACCGTGGTGGAGAATGAACTTTGTCCCTTTCTTTGAAGGAAGCTTCTCCGAAACCATCTTGCGCAGCTCCCTGCCAAGGCTCCAAGCACCAAGTCTCAGGGTGCAGCCTTCACCACTCAAACATATCACGTGGATATCGATCGGCTGCACATCGCCATGGACAGCAGACATCAGTTGATCGTCTCAGTTAGAATCTAGAAATGAAGCGATGCTGGTTGAGCCGGTTGAGCCACGGCGGCTCAGGTTTTTGACGCGTTTTTTGGGGGATTTGGGTCACAATTGGGTGCCCAAGAAATGGGTTGCTTTGCATTTCAATCATCCAAACTCGTTTTTTAGATGTTGAATTAAAGTAATTGAAGCGAGTATGTCCACGGACCTTTCTGGCACACGAATCGTGGAACTGGTGTGGCTATAATAGTGAATCATGATCTGCCTCAATCTTCATGCACAAAAGAAAACACCACAGGATATTCAAAGAAGCGGGCCACTTAACATCAAAATTTGACCTAAATATGTAAGCCCTGGGGGTTTAGATTTTGCATCATGCCCAATGCCAAATATCACATGCTCCGACAACTTAATTTCAAACAAGTTTCACGGTTTGACCAATTCAAAATGTTAATACAGCCGAAAATCATGGAACATTACCGCCATGCGCTGCCTATTTTTTTTTTTGCAGTGCTGAGTTCAAGTTCTTCAAGTATGTTTTCAATGATTAGCCTCTATTAAAATACGAGGCCCTCCCAGAATCCCAACTAGCTCCCACCTTGGCTGAGGCCGTCAAGGCTGAAGTTGCCTTAAAAGACCACGGCAACTAAGCCCGGCTGATTTCATCAAGGGTGAAAAAACCGTCTTAGTAAACTCAAACACAAAAAACACTAGTTTAATACATGTCAATAATGTTGAGTCCTGATTAGTACCTAGGGTCGCTATTGTGGCAAATTTTTTCCAAATTATTCTGAAACTCATGTATTGTTTGGAGGGTTCGCTTTTGTGGCAAGAAAAATTGGGAGAGCCCT
>Ga0126342_10011702_pt1 | contig 15661 bp, 16 predicted proteins | sample Cyp1metagenome_FD_92528 | JGI IMG/M metagenome (GOLD analysis project Ga0126342, IMG submission 92528) | Coral microbial communities from Lord Howe Island, Old Settlement Bay, Australia - Cyphastrea 1 metagenome | ecosystem: Host-associated > Invertebrates > Cnidaria > Coral ...
GAACATATGTCAGAATATCAGTCAAAACATAAATCAGAATCCATCTCTGAATATATGTCCATATGACAGAATTGGGGATTCAGCAAAACCCTCAGCCAAGACCTTTTGGTTGAGGGTTTTTTTGGGGGCCATTTGAAAGCTATGTCAAGCCAATGTTGGGCCAAGGTCCACGTTGGACCAAGTTGGGCTATGTGGGGCATGTGTGGGTTCCAAAGGGGACCTATGTAAGGCTGTGTTGGGGCCATTTGCGGCTATGTTGGGCCAATGATGGGCCATTTGGGTATGTTGGGAGCCAAGTCCGGGTCCTTGCTGGGTGATTTGGAGGGTTCCAACACCGGGCCACAAAAAATAAAATAGTTAACCACTTTCTGTTGGGTCTGCCAACCCTGCCCCTAAGAAAAGTCAACTTCAAACGCTCAAACACGAGTCAAGTTTGTTTTTTGTTCATGGATGTATCAAGGTATATCACTGTAGCACTGAATGGTTCTATCATTCAAGTTCTCAAGACGAGAGGCCAATGAGTGGTATGAACACGATGCCACCTGCAGGAAGGAACACCGCAAATGCCGAATTCAATTTTTCTGCTTCCTCAATGGAGTCTGTCACGTGGAGCATCTGTGCGAAGGCTGTTGCAATGAAGAAATTGATGCACACCATTGTGACGGATACCTGGAAGACATCAATGCCAAACGGAAAAAGGTCCAGGAACCCCTATACTTGCAACCAATGGCTACAATGGTATGCAAGGTTGTTCGTTGCGCTTCACTCTTTCATTTGACACCCCATGAAGAAATCTCGATTCAATGACACCATTTTTTTGCAAATTTGCGGTGTAGGCCAGCATCCAAAATTCACTGCCGCTGCAAATGCTCTGAACGCTTCGCTGCGGCATTTCGTCACCAAAGTCCTACAATTTCAGAAAAAAAAACATCACTGCTGGGGTTGAACAAACCTTTCAAATGTGGCAAACCTAATGAAATAAAATAAACATGTGTGGATGGTTTCAACCAGCCATTCGTGGTAAGTAGAATTACTCATACCCTGGTATTTCCCCAGCCATCTCAGCCATCTCGTTGCTCCTCGTCCTCCATTTCCACCGGCGCCTTAGGCCAAGCCAAAGCCATCACAGCGCCCAGCGCCGGGATGACGGCGAAACCACTGAAGGTCACACCTGCAAGGTGCGATGGTGGAAGGGTTCCAACAAGATCTGACATGGAAAAGGAGATATGCTATGGAAAAGGAATGGTGATATAGAGATATGGAAAGGATTGATGTTATATCACCATATGCTATGCTTTGTAAGCATGGGAAAGGATTGATGATATGGATGAAAACAAATGATATAATATCTTTGACGCATGATGTAACATACTAGATTATAAATGACATATGTTGTATGAAATGCAAAAATGATATTTGATAACAAATGGATGATGAAAAGGACAGGTTCATTCTGGTTCTGATGCATGGTCCGGGATACTGGAAAAACGGAATATATTTTAGATATGATAAAACAAAACCATGTGTCATGTGCACATACGTATATATATAATTATTACAAGTTTCGGTATATATGAAGAAACTGGCAATGTATGGTATATTGTGATGCATGATCCATGATTAATGATGACCTGTGATGTATGATGTTTGATGAAGGATGAGAAGCCATGAATGATATTCGATGAATGGTTGCAATGTATGATCAAAACACATGATTTGAGCTGCATGGCTCAGGAACAACAATGCGCTAAATATGATGTATGTTTTTTCATCTAGAATGCATGATGATGTGTGAGAACCATGTGTGAGAACAACGATGTGTGATAAACGATTGGGGTACATTGTAAATAGTGTATCATTCGTTATACCTATGATGTATGATGCTTGCTGATATATGATAACCGATATCAAGCATGATGTGGGATGAATGATGGATTAAACTTGGTATTTGAAACATGGTGGATGAAATCTGAACACATATTGATGGGATTTGATGACGTAAGCAAATGATCACTGATGAATAATGTATGATAAATAGAGCATGCGAGAGCATGAACGAATTTAAGGTATTCCAACAAATAGATCAATGACAAATGAAGCGCGCTTTTACAAATGAATTCTGATGCATGACACATGACGTATGATTTATGATTTTGAAAAATCATGTATGATATGTGAGGTAAATAGTTTCTATGAGCATGTAACATAAATGATTGAAAATGATGTCGGAAGTATGGTTACGCATGAAGATGACTATGATGTATGATGATGTGACGTATGGAAAGAGAATTTGGCACACGATAAATGATATTTGATGCATAAAAAATATAAAAACATGAGGTACAGGTATGTTTGCTGATACATGGAAAAGGATGATGCGTGAAATATGATGAAATGAGACATGAGATTTGATGATGGCAATTGAAACTTGATGGTCTCTAAAATATGACAATGTGTGATATATGATGGTGCATGTTTTTTGGTGTGTGGTGCATGCTAATATACGGCCATACGGCTGCAGCATATGAACTGACATGACATATTATTGGTACGCGCCTAATGATACCCGATATTTGGTGATTTTATGGTAAACGACGACCTATATATATATGTATGTATATGAAAGAAATAATATGTATGATACTTTATGATACCAAATGATGTAGGATATACGTGTATAAGGATGGTCCACGGTAAACAAAATAGGTAAATCTCGAGTAAACACACACACATATATACAATCATATATATATATATATACTTTTGTTTTATCGTATTTTATGCGTGAAAAATGATCTTTGGCGATGTATGATTTCAGCTTATTTGCGATATATGGCGATGTTTGAGAAATAGTGACGCAGCAGATGGTAACATATGATCACTGATGACTTAAGATATATTATTGATGCTTTTCGATGTATGATACCTGATGAATATACCAGCACATGCCAAGGGGTGCCATACTGGCACCCCTTAGGGAAGGGGTGTCAAAATGGCACCCCTTTATTTCTAAGGTGTTTCTCAACCTGTTTGGGGTCATCTGGGATATACATTTCATCTTTGTTATCTGAGGCCACAGAAGCAATGCTTTTGAGTTTTATTTTTGGCACCCAAGAAATGGCGCGTGTCAAACGTGTCATTTGCGTGTCGGGTGGATGCGCAGGGGGTGCCAAAACGCCACCCCTTTAGGCTAAGGGGTGTTGCTTTGGCGCCCCTTAATGCGTGTCGGCAGTGTGTCACTACCAGGGAGTCGCGTGTCATTTGCGTGTCGGAATTCCCCAAAATCAAAGTTTTTGTTGTTCAGCTAGTCTCCAACCATATCTCCCAAAAATGGTGCTATGAACATCGTTATCACCATATCCTGTTGTGTTTTTTTGGTTCGGCCAAGGGGTGTCGCAACGTAGCCCCTTAAAGAACACCCGATAGGGGTTCCAAAACGTAGCCCCTTGGAAGGTCTTGGTAGTCTTGGTATATATATGTGATGAAAGAGAACTGACATAAAATGTATGATATTTGATGCCCTATATACGATATACACAGCTTGTCTGAAAATGAACAAATACCAAAATCCATGGGTTTACACCTTCATTTTCCTCACTAAAATAGCGATTTAGGTAGTATACCACGTTTTCAGAAACACCCATGATATGATACTATTTGACGTGATATGACATGGATGCGGGTGCGGGAAGTGGATATGATGGAAATGAATGGCTTTTATGGTGATGCTGCATGGCTGGACCATGACAGGCATGACGGAAAACCAAAAAAACATGATGAGCTAGTGTGACACTAGTGAGTGTGATAGGAATTAATGGGATACACCAGAGGAATTGGTAGGATACGGTAGACAGCGTGATAAAATATTTGGAATGGATAGGCACTGACACCGACAGTTGAGATACCAACTTGAAACAATGTACATGTGCTATATTCTGAATTGCGTGAAGAAAGAGGCACCCGACATCATGGAGCAAGCGTTTGTGAGCTGCAGCATATTTCTTGGTAAACTCCCATTCCGGGTGCTCAGATCCCGCCAAGCAATGATGAGATGGACCTCTTTCAACTGACCATGCATATCCGCATGCCCAACATCATCAAATACATTCAAATATCGTCTCGGCAGGTGTGGGGGCCCAAAACACATTCCAATCGAGATTTGCATCCAAGGCGCCAAATGACAGGCCTGATTGCAAGGCTAGCCTGGGTGCTGACGTGATCTGATGTGCAATGGCAATGCATCGCATGATTTGCTCTGGGTCATCCCCCGTTGTGGCTGATTCACTGGTGCGATGGACAACTTCAGCCAGAGCTGGATGCGCGTTGATGGAGATCTGCGAAGAACATTGGGGGACCTATTTGTGTGCTGGCGTAGGTCAAACGCTGTGATATTGTGTGACAATGTGTGACATATGTTTACCATGTGCATTTTCCCGTGACAACATGATCATCAGACTGCTGCACTGCCAAGACACGACAACGCAACGAATACTGCAGAAGAAGCATCAAAGCTTCCAACCAATGCTGCAGTTACAAGACCAGCCCGTGCTGGGAAAAGATTACCTGTCCAAACAATGTTGGCAAAGCAGGTGCCTTTCCTCCACCGTGTACTGCGAAGTCAAGACTTTTGCATTGAATCAATTTGGATCATTCTTCATTGCAATCTTGCGGCCTTTTGGGCCGAAGGCCATGGACAAAATCTGTTCTGAACCCTACCAGCCTGAAGACACCACATGACTTTCCATGATGGCTGCATAGCCACATCTAGTCGAAGTCAAGTTCAAATGTCTCCCACGCCCTGATGCTCCCTGCTGCCCAGCATCCAAAGCTCAAGGTGCAATTGAAAATGCAGGGGCCGCTGACGCCAAAGAGCAAGAATCCTTGTCAGAAATAACATTGTGACTTTCACTGACAATTCTTGGGCCGGTCATTGCTACATTGTTATATGAATAATTATCATGTTAAATAAATTGTTCCACTCCACCCCAAAAGAAAACGGGAAAATCAAACAACAAATGGAATCCGTCTGTAAAGAGTCAGCTGGCGGTTGCCCAAGGTTTCCACGAGCTGCAACCAACAAAACCAGGAAACTCATGGGCGCACTAGAAACAGCTGGGCAAGGCTCTTCATTTCACCTGGTCCACTACCTATCACGACCTCCTTTAGAAACATGCACAAAGTCAGGCACAACAAAGCAGCCAAATCATGCAAATTCCTTCCCAAAGCAGCACATGTTCACGGCCGCTGGATGAATATGCTGGTCCCCCATCCAAAGATCTTGCCATTCCCGTGGTGCCACAGGGTGTTTGTGCCACAATTCCATCCAAGAATCCAAAAGTGTAAGCCAGTTCATTGGCTGGACCCTGGGAAAAGATCACGCAGCCCACCGCAACCACCATGCAAAAAAACGTACCAGTGGCTCGGGGCCCACAATGATCCAGGATGGCGCCAGAGGGTAGGGCAGCAATGTTCAACCTGAAAAAATGACCACCCGATACCACCCGCATACACTGGATGCAGTTGGTACTATTACATACACTGTGTATGACTCAAATGGTGGGAAAAATTCAAGGTTCGAATGTTGCAGGAATTGCAATAGTTACAGGGGGGGGGTTATCCAATTCAGACATCTTCTTGGTCCAGTTTATAGAATCCTACAAGGGGGGTACGGTACGTCGACATCGGTTGGAAATGATTTGAAACACATTCGCGTGACATAACCAAACTGGACAACCACAGGTCATAGACGGTCATAGATTACCAAGTTGCCCAAGTTGTCCCAAAATTTTGCCATATTCCAGCTACATGCACTTGTGATGTTTTCTCCAACAACCCGACTCCCCATCTGCCAAGCCGCAAGGAGGTCGTCATCGAAAACATCCCAGTAAGACCTGGAAACTTTAGGGCCATTCATTCCACTTTTTTAAATCTTAGTCCCCTTTCAAGTGACACATGAAGCAGGATGCTGCGAAGTTGCAAGGTGCTGCAAGGAAAACATGTGTTCCTTAGTTTTGCCTTTGTTTAGAAGTTATCCTTTTTGGACCTTCCTGGATCGTCAATTCAAGTTTACCTGACAGGATGAAGGACAGCGGGCGTTTTTTCAAATGTTTTTTTTAATTTCCCTGAAAATAAACCATCGTTGCAGATATTATCCCGGCAAGAGACCCCAAACAGTTTGGGGGGAGTAAAAGGATAATGTACTATAATAATGTTGATGGTAATGTTAATTAATGTGGATGATGATGGTAATTGACGTGGATGATGATGTTGTGATGTTGATGATGATGATGGTGATGATGATGTTGTTGATGGTGATATGATAATGATGATGATGATGATGGTGATGATGGTGATGCTGATGAAGATGTTGATGATGATGATGATGAAGAAGATTACGAGAGGAAGATGATGATGTTGATATTGAGGAGGAGGAAGATGGCGATGTTGAGGAGGAGGATGTTGAGGAGGAAGACCGATCCCAAGATCGGGAAGCACACTTTGTGCGAGCCTGCGCAGTCCAAATGTGTCACAAAAGCCATTTTGTACGGAAACTTACAGGCAAAATGCCGGACCCGTATCCCGCGACACCCATTTTGTGCGAGCCTGCGCAGTCGAAATGCATATGGACATGTCACAGGAGGCATTTTGCGTGAAAAAAATCAGGGAAAATGCCGGACGCTACCAGTACCACGTCGATTGAACCCCTTCAGTGTGGCCACACTGTTTGGGGAAAGAGTCTCTTGGCACTCCAAAGACACAAGGGCATTTAATTCACAACAGCAACTATAGACGGAAAAATGTAGGACCCCAGGCGAAAGGCACATGGACATGTCACAAGAGGCATTTATAGTACGGAAATTTAGAGGGAAAATGCCGGACGCGTATCCCGGGGCAAGCATTTTGTGTGAGCCTGCGCAGTCCAAATCATTCCAAATGCACATAGACATGTCACAAGAAGCATCTTGTGCGAAAAGTTAAAGGGAAAATGCCGGACGCATATCCCGCGGCCAGCATTTTGTGCAGGCCTGCGCTGTCGACATGCACATGGACATGGCACAAGAGGCATTTTGCGCGGAATTGTTCAGGGAATTTGCCGGACGCTACCGATACCACGTCGATTGAACACCGGGCCTTAACACCTACCGTAAGAACCCCTTCAGTGTGGCCACACTGTTTGGGGAAAAAAGTCTCTTGGCACGCCAAAGACATTTCACAGAAGCAAGTATACACGGAAAAATGTAGGGCCCCAGTCGACATGCACATGAACATGTCTCAAGAGGCATGTTAGGCGGAAATTTACAGGGAAAATGCCGGACGCGTATCCATGCGTATCCCGGGGCAACCATTTTGTGTTACATGGACATGTCACAAGAGGCATGTTGGGCGGAAATTTAAAGGGAAAATGCCGGACGCGTATCCCGGGGCAAGCATTTTGTGTGAGCCTGCGCAGTCGCAATGCACATGGGCATGTCACAAGAGGCATTTTGTGGAAAAAATGCAGGGAAAATGTCGGACGCTACAGATACCACCTCTATTGAACACCGCGCCTGAACTCTTACCGTAAGAATTCTTCACTGTGGCGACACTCTTAGGGGAAAAATCCAGATTCAATACACGCAGGAAAACCTTCCAGATCACGCGGGACAAAGCAATCTTTGCAGCAAAACATGTTTTGTTTTAACGACCAAATATGTTGTTTGAGGAGGGCAAAAATAAAAACACCATCCCAGCATCTCCGTGCCAAGTGGCAGGACACCTGCTGATGGCAAACTTTCAAAGTATCGCAGCGATCATGGAAGGCACCGATTTTCAGCAGGGACGGTACCAAGGCACTGAAACCAAATGCCAAACCAGTGTTCCTTGGCGAGGGGTGTCTAATTAAAGGAACCTTCTTGGGAATGCAAGCGGCTTGACTTTGTGTATGTTTGTTGGGAACATGTTTTTTTTGGGTGATTCCACGTCAAGTAACTAATTCAAAATCCAAATCCGGCTCTAAAAACGCAAATGCGCTTGCAAATCGCACACATACAGATGCGAGATGATATGAAAGTATGTTTGTTACACACATGCGTTGTGAACCAGATGACACGAATAAAAAGGCAATACACGAACCTGAATTGCGCCACACTACATTTCATCACATCAAATCAAGGACTAACACATTCCACTGGACAAACATCTCGCATCAAAACACATTACTAAGCATCAAAATACGTGGTTGAACAATGTTTTGACCTGTGCTTCACACTCCGTTACATCGCGTGATATTGCATGTCGATGCAATACACTACATTGGGTTCCATTGCCCTCTGCGACATTACATACTGATCCTTACTTATAAGACGCAAAGAATTTACACCTGATTCGCAAATTACCAATAATTAGTATGATGGAGGCCCCCAGCAACCGTGAATCAAAAGGACTGACCGGGATTGGCTGCCACCTAATCCCAGACTACAGTATCTCCTTCGACCATATACTCAATATTAATGCCGGCTCAGAGTCGTCAAGCAAACGATGATGGAGGAAACAACAATGAAGAAATCTCTGCAGCTTGGGGGCGAGGGCGAGGGCAAAACATTGCTTTCATCCAATTTCTCATAGCCCTCCTCAGCAGCCATGCTATAGCTGCGCCACGCCAACTGCTGTAGCCGGTTGAGAGGAGCAAAGCCGGAGCGGAACGAGGCAGTCTATGTTGAGTTTCGTTAAAATGAGGTCGGGTTTTCTGTGCCAGTTGATGTCCATTGTATATGTATCCCTATCAAGTCAAAATAGAACCATCACCTCACTCTTTCCCTCCTCTGGATTTCAGCAAAGAGTTGCAAACATGCATGGTTTTTTTGCAGTCGCCTACTGTAGTGTTATGATAGCGTCAAGAAGCCAAAGGCTGCAATAACAGCGCGCAAATGGCCAGGCACAAGCCCTAGCGTGTCGCTGCCAGCGGCGCTACCGGTGGCACCTCCACTTTCGTCTCCAAACGCCACACATCAATGGCCTTGGCACTTCCTCTGAGCCGGGCCGCTCCCTCAATGAACCTCAGCAGTTTGTCGCGGCCAACATGATGGTGGGGGTGAGGCTGAGAAATATCTTGTGATTGTATATATACGCGTCAAAATCACGCCGGACAACAAATGACCACATCATTTTGCCAGGTCAGCGATCTCAGAAAACCCATGAAAGCCCCATTGCGAATAGAATTTCTTTTCCCACAAATTTTATGCGCAATTCATCGCAACACATGCTTGTAGCCTTAAATAATTGCATTTATTTCTGCCATACCGTGCATGCGTCCACCCTTTCTTTTTTCCCATTGACCTGCCCATCTGAGGAAGAGGGATCGAATAGGAAGGGATAGAGGACAAGGAAAGGAATAGGAAAGGAAGAGAGGAAACGGAACAGGACACAAAGAGCAAAGCAAAAGGACAATGAGTGAAAAACATGATACGATTAACAAATAGTGCACCATGTGTATGGATATATCATGTTTTGCCAGCGCTATGCTAGCTCTGAACTAGCCCCCAGGTGCATCTTGTTGGTTGCCCCTCCAAAAAAATGTGTCAAAAGAGAAAGGTACAAAATCCAACACCACTTGACTGACTGTTGTTCCGTTTCTTTTTCATACCACGCCACGCATTACCAGGCAAATCTTTCCCACATCTGGGCCAAGGACGGGTCAGCCTGTTTCGTGGATTTGGGTTTTGATCGGTCTTTTTCCCCACCTGCCAGGTGAGAGTCTCTAGATTTTCTCAAAGTTACTTGCTCCTCCTTCTCCTTCTTCTTCCTCCGTCCAGCCAGCTGCGAGCTCCAGATCTCAGCGGGCACTTCCGGACTTCAACTGCGAACTCCAGAGCACAGTGGGCAGTGCCGAATCTCAACTGCGAGGTCGGGAGGGAATAGATGCCAAATAGAATCCCAGAATGAATGCCTGAAAGGATGCCAGATAGAATGGAAAATAAAATGCCAGAATAAATGCCAGAAAGAATGTCAGATAGGATGCCAGAGTATTTGCCAAAAACAATGCCAGAATGAATGCCAGATAGAATGGCAGAATAGAATGTCAGATAGGATGCCCAAAAACAATGCCTCAGAATAGATGCCAGATAGAATGGCAAAATAGACGGTCAGATAGAATGCCGGATAAAATGCCAGAAGAGATGCCGGAAAGAATGCCAGAATAGATGCCAAATAGATCATCAGAAAGAAGCAAGATAGAATTCCAAAGAAAATGCCAGAATAGATGCCAGAAAGGATGCCAAATAGAATGTCAGAATAGATGCCAGAAAAGGATGAGAAAGAAAGGAAAAGTGGACAAGGGATGGTGGGAAACAGAAGAGAGGACAGACCGGGGAAAAAACACATGGAGAAATAAAAGCGAAAATATCAAAAGGAAGGAATGGAGGGAGGATGAGTCCTGCTGGACGGGATGAAAAAGGAAAGTAATCCATGGAGAAAAGGACGAAGCAGGAAGACAACGTACTTTCGATCAGTGAGTCCTCCTTCACCGGCTCCGTTTCCAAAGGAAACTAAACTGCCACAGGTGTTCCACCAGTCCTTTGTGACCAAACACCCGTAAGAATTGATTCAGGGAAGCTCTCCACAATTTTGCGCCCTATGGTGAAGGCACAGCATTTTATATTGCTGCCCAATCCCTGCACATGTCAAGATTTTTTCACTACAAAGCATTAAGAATTCAGAGCGACAAGGAGAGAAAACCATTTTGGGAACTCTCGGTGGGCACCATAGTGTATCAATAGTGCATAAATCCACGCCCCTCATCCAAATTGCATGCCAAAGAACTCAGAAAGTGTAATCTGCCCGTCGCCATTATCGAGAAACCTGTTCATCATCATGAAATGAGCGCAGATCGACACACAGTTCAGCCTTTGCGCAGATTTTCGCGTACCAAGCACGCACCACCAATGCGAGGCAAGGTGCTCAAAGAGACTCAATAGATCCTTGGCTAAGCTCCAAACTCATGGCTCAATTCATGGCCCGTAGCCAAGTTTGCTGTACTGGACCGGCCGGAAACCACATTACAGCTAGAGTATTGTACAAGAATTCACTGTATAAGAATTTGAAGGGCTCGAATCCAAGACGGGCTACATATTTTCAGCTATACGAAGCACATAGTACTTTAAGAATTTGAGGGACCCTGGAATAGGGTTGCCAAATTCTTAATTTACTGCTTTTACGTGCGGTTCTTTTTTTTTTTTGTGGTGTGACCCCTTGTGGTCTTATGGGATGAAGTCGGGCTTTGCAGAAAAACAATTTTTCGAGCTCCGGTTTTTTTTCGCACATGCTTGGACTGCTTCCAATCCACGCAAAATCTATATGTGGATAGACTTGGGGACCTGAAACATTGTTTCCCCCAATAACTTGAAGAAAACTGAGGCTTTGCAGAAAAACAATTTTTCAAGCTCCGAAAATATGTTTTTTCCGCACATGCTTGGACTGCTTCCAATCCACGACAGGAAACTAAGAAAACGCCATATTGACAAACCCTTTTTAATGGCCAAAGAGCACGCCTCCAGGATTTGAACCTTCAACCTCCAAGTCTGAAGTCTGCCACTCTCACCATTATGCTACAGGAACCTTGCCTTTAAGGTATTTTGCCTTCTGATTCTCTCTCTTTTCCCTGGCTGCAAAGGGCTGGGTTTAGCCTGGATTACGTCTGCGGAAAATCAACTTTTCAGGCTCTATAAAACGTTTTTTTCCTAAACTGTTCTTATGACACTCAGACAATCCCGGCTTTGCAAGGAAAACAACTTTTCAGGCTCGAAAGAAATGTTTTTTCCGCGCTGCTCTTGTGAAACTCAGACAAGCCCGGCTTCGCAAAAAAAGAAATCAGGCTCTTAAAAAATGTTTTTTTCCACACTGCTCTTATGAAACTCAGACAAAGCCGGCTTTGCAAAAAAAACATTTTTTCAGGCTCTAAAAAAATGTTTTTTCGCATGCCTCTTGTCAAATCTGCCAACTCCACCTCGTTACCTCGTTTAAGTTCGCTCCAAATTGCGCAGATGCATGCAATAGATAACTAAGAATGCTCTAAGAATTTGAGGGACCCTCGACCTATTGTGGTGGAAATTTGCCTGTATTTAAAAAAAGGAATTTGAGGGACCCTGGGCCTCAAGCTATCGGATTCTTAACCAACTCTCGGGATGTAATCAATATATATATATAATATATATAAATATATATATATATAATAATATAATATAATACATACATATAGACACCCTGGGGCCCTGGACTTTGAATTTTCAATCTCAAATGTTTACCTGCGCCGTTGCGTAGTGTCAATGTCTACTCATCACTGTCGATGCTTACCCTTGTGACATGTGGCACAACAAAAGACAATTCATATGATGATATGTGTGTGCGTGCGTGCGCGCTATACACCTTTTCAATCCTTTTCAATCAAAATCGCAGTGGCATGCATAGTCTAGCAGCCTAGTATACTGATGGTCAACACATGAGGTGGGCACCTTTCCCTTCGATATCCTTTCGGTTTCAATCTCACTGTCTCCCTCTCTCTCTCTCTCTCCCTCCCCCGTTTGATTGCCATGTCTTGAAACTCCGTTCCCTCTTCTAGCTTCATCCATTGTGATTCGTAACGGGCTTTCGTGTGGCATTTTCCACGTGTCAAGCACGCATGATCACCGGTCACCGACACCCTATGCATCTCCACACTGGTTTCACTGCCCAGGGTCATGGTATTCCAACTCCAACTGGCTCATCCAAAATTTCAGCTTCGGTGAGTTCGCAAGTTTTGCAAACCTCAACTGGCAATGGCCAAAGCCGGTCCGGCTTCCATTGTGCCACTAGTCCCACTGCCCACGCAAAACATACCGTGTGCCCTGGATTAAAAGTCAGAAGCATGCCATGCCATGGCATGTGGTTGTATGAATGGCCCACGTATTCATCTTGGGGGCAAAACAAACGCCATGCAGTTCAACGAGCCTAGGGGAGAGAACCCACAACAAAAAAAATGGAATTCAAATCGCCTCCGTGCCTGCACTGCATTTTTGTTTGTCGAACCTTCGCCCATGATACATGATGTGCCATGATGCAACATGATTTCTGCCTGCTAGATATTTATGGCGCAGTTCCAGATCTCATGGTGTGTCAGAAGTACAAAGCATAAACATATGACACCACTTGATAACAAATGACACCCGAGAAACGACCCCCCTTGACGAACAAAAACGCGCATGGAGCAGAATGGAACTTATTGATCACATCACCAGCCTCTTCTATACATTTTGGTTGGCAGTAAAAATGTTGGCATCTTTCCCTTGGTTGTGAAGCAAGGCACTCTTGCAAATTGAGAGCACCATCGCCGCTGTCCTTAGTTTTACCAACGCCATATGATGGGAAATCGATACTAATGAGATGATTTCATTGGAAAATCATACGCTGCGAAGTTGGGTGTTTGCGAAAATTCTTAGAATGTCTGCATGTGTCGCCAGGAAAAGAAACCATTCAAAAAATATGCAGCAACACGCTGATTCAATCAGGAAAAATGCTGCGTGTCAAAAAAACTCGTCTTGCTAGTGCTCATCCACGACTATCCTTCGTAATTGTCATTTCACGCCTGCGTTCCCCATGCCTTACATGCCTTCCCGACATGCCTACCCGCCGACTATTTGTCATTTGGCGTGTTTGTTTGAATAATGAATAATGCAAGCGCCTGATAATATAAAGGCCTTGAGTCATCCGCGGCCCACCGGCTCTATAGATACAACATGATACAACATGATACAACATGATACAACAAACATCGAGAAACATGTTGCATCCACAATTTGCTTGGAGACCAAAAACAGCTTTTTGAGGACCAGCATCAACAAAACCATCATGGAATGGAACCACATGGAATATAGGGCGAACGCATTTGCTATCTCAGGGGGTCCACTTCTCACCAACAACAACATCCAAGCGTCATCCATTGATTGAAAAAGTTTGCGAACTTTCCGCGTGTACAAAGCAATATCTCTCTCCTTCTGCTTGAATGCGAGTTCTTCATCTGAACTTGCTGTCTTCCTTGGTGGCAACGTGCACAACCGGTCCATGAGACCGCGAGATTTAAGCATGCCAACCAAACCCAACGCTCTCACAACAAATAAAATGCAAATGAGAGGCATCGTTTGCTGCACAAAAACTGCATTGACCTTGGCAACAGCCATTCAAGTTCGCACAGCAACAGGCGCACATTTTTGAGCTGCACTGCGCAACGCATTCCAAAGTTACTATAGACCAATGGGTCAGCCAAGCTGGCATGCCGCAAGCACATTAATTACACACTTTGCCAACCTCAAAGGCGAAAGGCCTGCCCCGTGTGGCACAAGTTTGCAACAAAGCAACGCAAAGCGGCGTGCCGGCGGATTTTTTATGTCAATATAGTATAGCTGTGAAAACTTGCACGGCTCCTTTTAGAAACGCCCCATGCCAGTGGTGCGCATCTTGCAGGCTTCTGGAAAAGCTTCCTCTTGGAGATTCCACAATACTTCTGAGATGTTTCCGGCGCCCTCTTCAGCTGAATTTTCGGCTCCCTTTCTGGGAAAAAAACGATGTCCTTACTCACCCTTCCCTCACATACCTCATTCGTCCATCTGAGTTCCCGTTTAAAACCAAATGGCAGCCATGAATGAACATGAACTCAAAATTTGGGACCGGCTCCTGCACCTCTGCTAAGGTATGGATTTAACGTACTTTAGCGTACTTTAGCCAAGGCGATTCATTTACAACCCATATAACATGAAATCACGGCAACCTGTTCCTTTCTTTATTATATATATATATATACAATCCGCGTTTGCTCCATCTATTTGGCTCAACAGGGACACATACCCAGCTTAAATTTCTGATCGGGATATTTCTTGGGCCCTGATGATCGCTGGGCACAGCAATGAAATGCATCAGATTAGGATCCATCATGGTTAGAAAAGTTCAGCAAATGGCGGATGACGTTTCAAACCTCTGAGAAACTAACATGGCAGTGTATAAACAATAGGCATAGCAACCCTCCCACCCAGCTCTCATCTGCCATCTTGCAGGAGAGTTGCCACGTTTAAAAGAGCAAATCCGACCACACCTGGTGCAAACATCATCAGGGACATCTGCATCCAGGAATCCACTTCATTAACGCCCTCATGAAAACAGGGATCGCCAGGAAAAAAGCAAGGATGTCAACACGTCACTCTACCAAGCATCAATGGATTTGCTGAAGGAAAAAATTTCAGAAAACCATGGATTTGCACCCCCAAATAGAGAAGAAGCTTCCTGTAAGTGTTCCTTTCAACCAAATCGGGAACGAAACAGGCACTGTTTGTTCAATCCAAGAAGCATCGGTACAGGAGGAAAAAGACCGAGAACCATTCGTTGACATTCTCCACTAGTACGCGGCAAGGAGGGCCCCAGTTTGCAAAGAGTATCCTGGCAGCCGCTCTCTCAATACAGTATTTAATAAAATAACCAAGTACCATAGACATGCATGTAAATGCATGCCTAAACGTTTCGAGAGATTTAAGGTGTATAGTTTTTCCCCACCTGCCAGGTGAGGGTTGTTAGATTTTATGTCAGTTGCCTCCTCCTGCCTCCTGCCTCGTCCTCCTCCTCCTCCTCTCCTCCTCTCCTCCTCGTCCTCCTCGTCCTCCTTGTC
>Ga0126342_10011703_pt1 | contig 15660 bp, 9 predicted proteins | sample Cyp1metagenome_FD_92528 | JGI IMG/M metagenome (GOLD analysis project Ga0126342, IMG submission 92528) | Coral microbial communities from Lord Howe Island, Old Settlement Bay, Australia - Cyphastrea 1 metagenome | ecosystem: Host-associated > Invertebrates > Cnidaria > Coral ...
AGGAAGACGAGCTGGGAGACAAGCTGGGAGACAAGGCCTTGAGAAGGCGGACACACCATCCAACAAAGGGAAACAAAATAAGGAAGACAAGCTGGGAGACAAGATGAGAGACTAGCTGGGAGACGAGGGGAGACAACACCTCGGGAAGGCGGACGCACCATCCAACAAGAAGGGAGACAAGCTAGGATACAAGCTGGGAGACAAGGGTCACAAAGCCTTGGGAAGGCGACGCGCCATCGAACAAAGGGAAGCAAAAAGGAAGACAAGCTGGGAGACAAGGGAGACAAGGGAATGGAGGGTGGACACACCATCCAACAAAAGGAAACAAGAAGGAAGACAAGCTGGGAGACAAAGGAGACAAGGCCTCGGGAAGAAAGCCCAAAGGAGGACCAGGAGGCGCAACGAGGACTGGGAGATTATGGGAGAGTTGGATGGCCTCATTCTGAATTTCTGTCGACTGAGTAGAGGTCGTCGACAAAAGTCTAGGTATGTTCCAAAAAAGACTACTCTCCATGGACTCCAGCATAAATAAGAGTCAACACTCTTATTATAAGAGTGTGAATTACCCCACACCAGCTTCCAAAACCTGTAAAGCCAAGGCTCAATGAAGTTGCTGTTTGGGTGTTGCTGTAAGATAGCCTCGATGCCTTCGGAGAAAAGAACCGGCTTTCGGAGATTGTCACCCCAGTAGGCTGCCTCGACGGCCCACACAACCGTGGTTCCACATGGTCCACAGGAAGGATTTGTTCATGTTTTACCGATGTCTTGCAAATTCTTGCAATTTCTACTCTTGACACGTTGATTTTGAATGAAATCAGTGATCTCCTGTTCTTGATGCATTGAGGACCGAATCGCGTTCCTCTTAAACTGGAATGCCTGTTCACCATCGTCCCTGCAATTTCATTCAGTGTCATGGGACAGCTCTGTGAAAAAATCCAACAAAACCACAAGGCTTTGCCAACAGAATGCACTACATACAGGGGGTTAGCGACTCTGTGCCCAACTTCAAATTTGGATCCCAGAAACCGTCATGCGCTCATCTTCTGCAACGTGTTTGCCAGTCACCGTGGATACCAGTTCTCTTCGATGGAGATCCCAGCATGCTTTGAAGGACCTGATGTCCCGGACCAAAGGTGCAACTGCCTTAGCTTCCGGGAATCATGTTATTAACCCCGACCAAATTTTTATATGTTTTTATTGTCTTTTGCTACAGCTGAATGGATCTTGCTAACAACCAGCCCGGAATTTGTGATTTTGGTAGAGCCACCTAAAGCTTGGCCAGCTCAGCCCAGGCACATCCTGCACGTGCTTGGAATGAAACGCTTTCTTGACGTTATATAGCTCCACTGAGTCCATCTTCTTCTGGTCCATCTTGTCTTTGAGGTCTCTCATCTCCTCCTCAGTTCCAGTCACGGCAAAGTCGGAGGGAGAATTGTACGCAGCGATGTCTATGCTGCCATGCACTTCCTGGATGACATTCTTGACACTTGCCTCATCGGATTTCACGGCCATCATGCGTCCTGGCCCCGTCTGCTGCAGATGCTTGGCACGGAAAAAAATGATGCGAACTGCATCCTCCAAGGATATCCGTCCTGCAATGTGAAATGCGGCAACTTCACCCAGGCTGTGGCCGATGCAAATATCTGGTTTAACGCCCTTCTCGATGAACCATCTGGCAAGGCAAACTTGATGAGCAAAGATCAGAACTTGGGAGATTTGGGTGTCTTCACCCTCTGGACCCTCTGGCAATACGTTTTTATCCAAGTCAAAGCCCAACATCTGCAACTGAGGTTTGATCTTGCTCAGCTCTGTTAATGCCTCTGGTGGCATGTTCTGAAGCATCCCAGGCTTTTGCGTCCCCATTCCACTGAAGACGAAAACAATGGGGCCACGCTTTGCCACCGTCAAATGAGGATTGGGTTGCTCAGTGCGTGTAGTGTCACACGTGTCCTAAATGCGTGGATTGTGCATGCCTTAAACACAATCCCAATCCAACGATTTTTGGAACTTTTGGAGTTTCTATGCGGGGGCTCGAAAATTTTCATACCATATTTTGAGATGAACATTGATGGACATCTACTATGTTGGGATGTGGAATCTCACCCCAAACATCCTAAACACAAGACTAAGCGGTCCAGTTTCAGCTTGCTGAAAGCCACAAACAGCGCTGGCACCTCCGAATCCAAAGGAGCTTACGAAGCCCACGTGCTCCCTCCACTGCCCATCCTCTGCCAAAGGAGATATGCCTACAGCGCGAACTTTGAAAAATGTAATGATGCTTGCACCAAATCCCTTGTAAAATTTGTAGAAAGGGCCACCGCGGAGAAATGGGGTGCAAAATATTTGCTATGGTAAAAACATGGTAGATGGGGTATATGATGGTATATGGTTATCCCACCCTCATTGGGGATTCAGGATTCGTTACAATGAGTATATTAGCCCCCATTATTTGCGGCTGTCAGAAAAAACATATTTTGATCATGGCACATATGGCAGCTTTCACCCCAAAAAACGGGGGAACAACTGGGTCCAAGGCGCCAAGCGCGTCCCAATCCACGTCGGTCCGGCGTTGCTTGAATGCACTTGGGCAAAGCTGCACCAATTTGCTATGTCGCATCATAAGGACCAGGTTCATGATACCAGCAATCCCACTGGCTCCTCAAGTTTCAGGCTGCGCAAGTTGCGCTGATTGCTTTCCAACTTTTTTTGGCAGATCCAGGAGTCAGGAGGGTTCTAGTAAAAATAAAACGAAGAATCTCAACTGAAGAACATGTTGCCTCTTAAGTGCAGCCCCAGTCAACAATGGTGCTGGAAGGTTTCAAATCAACAGGCACGGCAGGTTCAACTCTGTCCTTCCAAGTGGCCCATGTAAGATTTCACTGACCCAATCGGAACGCTTTGAGAAGCTCCCATCTTCAGACACCGGCCCCACGCCTCGCTCTCAACCTTGTCTCCAAGTTTTGTCCCTGGGGCACATATCCCACGTCGTTGCCCGTGACACCGGCATCTTCCATAGCTTTGGCAAACATAGCCTTCTGGCTGTCGCCTGAAGGCACTGCCACACCATCGGTTCTTCCATCGTTTTCCATCACGCCAGATCCTGCAAAAAGAAATCCAACAAAAATGATCCAGCTTGGAACAACAATGAAGTGGCCCGTTTTTAGGCACAATACACTTGCAAAATCAAACTGTACGACTTTGGAACCCGGATCCTCTTACTCGAGCCCATTCAAAATCCAAACCGATGGAATCCACCGGCGTCAAAAAAACACCACCGGCACCTTCACTGCGTGCATAGCCGTCTGCATTGTTGTCAAAGCTTTTGCATCTTCCATCCGGGCTCAGCATCCCGGCTGCGCAAAAACCAATGAAAGTTGTTGGCAGAAGGAGTGCATTGGCGCCCCCAGCAAGTGCACCCGCACGTCCATGCTGTATTTGTTGCACAGACATGATGAAGGCATACAAGGCTGAAGAACAGGCCGTGTCAACGGTAAAAGATGCCCCCTTGAAGTTGAACGTGTAAGAAATCCGGTTGGACAACATGCACGTATTTGTTCCCGTGTTGGTGAATCTTCCTGTCTGCCTTTGGTTTGCATGCAGTGTAGAGGCTGACAAATACTCGCTGGAAGTCTGTCCCATGATGCATGAAACATCATGTTTCTCCTGGTAGGAGGTTGATTCTTTCGATTTTGAGTAGCCACACGGTTCTGCCGTCTCAGCAGCAAGCTCCAGCATCATGCGGCACTGGGGATCCATGGCTCGGGCTTCGTTGGGATTCATCCGGAAATACTGCGCCTCGAAACCATAAAGGACATCGTCCGGGACAAAACCGCCTCGCGAGATGTATACTTTGCCTGGGACTTCGTCATTCGTGCAAACATAGAAAGCAACATCCCAACGTGAGGCAGGTATTTCGCTGGTGAAGTCTTCCTTATCCTCCAGTTTCATCCACCTTGTTGCACACACAGTATCTTCAGGAAACTGCTTCACACTCGCACATTCTCGCACAAACACCAATCTTCGCAACGTGCTTGGCTGAGGCAGCAGCATGTCACTCATGGATTGGATCCCAGACGGCAGTCGTGCCGCCAGCGCCCTCACTGCTATCACTTTGTCGTACCTGGCGATCAACTACAAGGGTCACCTCACAACCTTACTCATACTCCAAGTTTCGTTGCTTCCGCTGCTCAGTTCTGCAATGTAAACTCACAAAGACACACAGGTTGCATTGTGTGTGTGTGCATGCATGCGCTGCCGCTGCTTGTTTTGCATGCAGCTCCATACTGAAGGATGCATACAAGACTTGGACTATGATTCTAGTGGGGTAGGGGGATGTGGGTTTGTGATTAGTTTTTCATGGCTTTTGGTTCCCTTGCGCTGCCGGTTTGATTCGCATCTTGCAGAGTCTTGCAATACTCAAATCGACCCAAAAACAAACTCAATAAATGTCTGTTTTCAATATTTCTTTCCCTTTGACAAATCAACATTTAACCTCGTTTTGTTCCAACACCATTGCCAAACAGTTCGACAAGTTTTAGCCTAGGCCAGATTTTGGAACGTCTCCAGCCGCCATCCCTCGCTGGCAACTCATTATACACAAACACTTCAGTCCAAGGTGCGCAACTTGATCAGGTCAACAAAGCTAACTGCGAACTCCACAAACATTCAGGAGAGCTACATAGCAATTCGCGCAAGACACAAGTAGGTGCACGTCATGCGGGTTGTCCATAGTCGACTTGAAACACACAAACACACAACCAGCAAGAAATCATCGCCTCACTGCTGCCATTGGAAAAAGTGTTTCTGCAGTCACTTGTCCCTCCATGTTCCTTGGTTCCCAATCAGCTCCGATTTATTCTACACTGCCACTCATTGACATTTCTAAGCCCAAGACTCACCAACAGTCCGCACTGTGTCGTCTGAAGCCGAAATGAAAGGCTACAGCCAGTACAGAAGGTCCAATGTCATTGCAAAGCGAAGATCTCATGGAGATGAAGAACTGCATTGGGCTCAGAACAACCAAAATCAACGAAATTCTTCACAAACTGTTTTCTTCCTATGGCCAATCGCATGCCATTGTGGCTTGCCACCAACCGACCTGCTTCAGGCCAGAAAATGACAGCCGAGTCTCTGACTTATTGACCGCCCATCAGCTGCAATCGGATGGCTGCAATCGGATGTCATATCTGGGTGTCAATTGGATGCAATCTGGTTGCGGAAGGTCATCAGGACTGCAAAAGAGTTGGCTTCGTCCTCAAAACCAACAGCTTTGCGCAGTTCCACCACTTTGTTTTCAAAGCGGCTCAGATACAAGACCGGGAGCAGCAACGGTGTGAGCTCCGGGTCAATAGCTTTGGTGTCTGGGAACATTGGGCTCTTCTGTCCAAAGAAAAGCAAGTTCGCAGTAGCCTGCGCTTGTTTTGCGGTGCGAACCTTGATCCCAAGACGATTCAACCATTCCAAGTTGCGCTCTTGGTTGTTGGCCTCAAACTCGGAAGTAGGGGCTCCGACGGCAAATTCATGGAACAGAATCCTCTGCTGGGGAGTGACTTCACAGCACTGGCCAAAATCCAATAGGCCGATTGCGTCTGCTCCTTCATTGGGAGACATGATGTTGCCAGGGTGGGGATCGGCCTGAAACAGCCCACCACTCACCATCCGGGCATAGATGCTGTACAAATTGCGCCGTTGACGAGGACCAAAATGATCCAGCTTCTCACCATCCTTCCATGCCTGGATGACCTGAGCTGCTGTCATGCCATTCACACGTTCCATCACCAATGCAGTCGTAGTTGCTGCGAAGACCTGACAGAAGTCTCTCAATTGCCCATCAGAAAGCTGGCACCCACCCAAGGGAAACATGACAGTCTTCCATCGAAGGCAACAAAGTTGGGAAAGGGACAGCCCTTGAACAAAGCTACTTGAAGTACCGAAGCCGTTTCTCAAATCAAGTTCAGCTGAGAAACTTCGTTACCGACAAATAATGTCAATGAGTAGCTGTCAGCTGAAGCATCACCAGTTGGGAAGCTAACATAGGAGGTAGTGGAAGCATCAGCGGAAGGTGTGAAGTGGTTTCTGTGTGTGTGTGCGCACCAGTTGCTGGGCGAAGCGAAAAAAACTCGCGAAGCACTATATTTTGGGAGGTCTCCTGGCTCAAGCGGTCGCCAAGAAAGGGACGACAGCTTTAGTTTCCGAGAATGGTGGCTCGCTTGATCTCTCTTCGATCTCTTCCGTGAAGCTTCCGCCAAAGGAAGCTGATGAGTTCGATGTTGAAACCTCAGACTGGAAAACGAATATTTTGTAACTGGACAGTATTTCGTCTTTATTTCGTCTTGCGCGGCGCTTCCACAATCAGATGATGAGTCGACTCTTCCGCGAACCCTTCCGCAAGCTCCGCAGACGTGGGCTTTACTTCCGCGAGCCCAACTTAGTTCTCACCCCGATGAGATGAGGTTGGCAAAAGTGGACGAGACTGTAGCAAGTGGCAAGAGCTCGACTTCCCAAAAGACCATATTTCAAGACAGACAAAAAAACACTCCAAGACTAGCGGCGGAGTTGCGTGCATGCGATTTGTGATGCGAAAAGGCATTGATTGGCTGGCACGTCCCTTCTACGCGGATTGTGAAAGGTATTGCGATATGCGTTGGAACTGCTGCGCTGCACAACCCCGACGATTTCTCGCTGCGTCTGTGCTTCGTGGGTTTGCAACTGGCATTTGCAGAACGCACAAGAAATGCTGCGTCCATGGAGAAGTTTTAGATGTGAAGCGACGCTCATTCTTTTTGGAAAAGCACCGGACTGTTTGCGCAGAAGATTTGTTTGGGACATGTTTTTGCCTTTTGGGCACAGGGTAGTCAAAGCTGGCTCGGGAAAGAAGGAGCGCAGACAAGAGCAGGGCCAGGAAAGAGGTAGCTCACAGAACAAGTGGGCCCACGGAAGAAGTAAAGCGTAGAATAAGAGATAGCGGGCAGAAGAAATTGCTAAAAGAAGAGGCAGCTCAAAGAAAGGTTGACTGAGCGAAGGGGTGGCGCAGAGAAGAGTTGGCTCAGAGAAGACTTGCTTCAGGGAAGATCGGGCTCAGAGAAGTTTTATCTCGAATCGTCAGCCTTCACTCATATATTCTTTCAGTGAAGTCAGCCATTCAATCATGCATTTCAATCAACAAGTCCGAGTCAGTGAGTCAATAAACCAGGTGCTCAACCACACGGTGGTGAGTTGAGTGAACGCCTGTGCCATGCCTATAGGAACTCCCATCTCCTATGGGTGCTGATTTACAATCGAAACTTCTGCCCCGCACAGCCGTGAACTACTTGGTGCGAAACACCATCTGTAGCAAGCCCTGAAAACAACCGGCCTGTGCGACAGTCGCAATGCCCCGCAAAGACTCTCGCAGCCTGCGTTGGTTCTCCGCTTCTTTGGTGAAGTCTGTCTCTGCAACAACCGTAGGCCTCAACTTCTCCGCCAACGCTCCAAGCATCACAGCAGCTCCTTTGGCCTCATCGTGGTGGTTCACGTATTCGCCCAGGTACTTCATGGTGTCCAAATCTGCCAAGTACTGATCCCTGACGTGTGGATGCTGCACCTTGGCAACAGCAGCTTGCCCATTCCAGGTCACATCTAGGTGTACTTGTGCAATCGAAGCAGACTTCAAGGGCTCATAATTCCATGTAAGGCTTGGTCCAAAAACTGCCAGGGTCTTCTGCACGTGGTCAGCTGGACTTCGAAGTTTGTTGTCTTCCTGTGCCTTGCTGAACCACTGCTGGTAGCCATCGGGCAAGTCGTCTCTCAGACCGACGAATTGCATCGCTTTGATGGGGAGTCCGCCCAATCTCATCCCGGAGAGGTACAAGAGCTCTGCGATCAAGCGGTGCTTGTCCGCCCATGAGAGGTCCGAATCTGGAACCAAACCAGTCATTCTCACCGCGAACCAATCATTCATCCTGCCGTTCACATAGACCTGAATGGCAGCATCCACCACCGACTTTGCGAAAGCTTGCCTCTCGTCACCCAACTTCATCTCCCCATTGGTGAAGTCTGGAAAACGGGATTCTGCCATCTGTTCAAGTGTTAGATAGGGAAGGCTCTGCACTTGTGGGAGAGTTACTGGGAGCCAACGCTATGCTTGCATTGCCGCTGATGTTGGTTCATGTATCTTTGCACATGTGCACTGACTGCGAATCACAAGAAATGAAATATGGAGGGGCGCTCGGTACTTTTTTCGAATTTGAGGAAGATGGGACACATCATTCGCACTTTCAATTCAACTGCTTCATCTCCCCTGCGCCAGCATGCTTCAGCATGTTTCAGTGGCAACTGGGGATATGCAGCCGCAAGGCCGGCTCAGCCTGACACCGAGTCAACCGAGTCGCTGGTTTCCTCTTCCATGACCGGCTGAATCCTGGGAAGTTAAGAGAAAAATGAATGGTCGATACATTTAGAAGAAAAGTATAGAAAAATGAAGTTTCTAAGTTGAAAAATGTTGGACTGGGTTGCTGGGGAGAAATGATCTGTCTGCACTCGCATGATCCGCTTTCCTGATTTGAAGTTTACCATGTCAAATCCGGACAAGACAACTCTGTCCTCAGAGTTCAAGTGTCGCAGGGCAATCTCCTGGTCTTCATGACATTGGATCTCCTCGCTTTTGATCTCTCACTTGGGCCATTTTCTTTCACAGCTGTGCTGCCATCAAGGGATATGAAGAAGAATTCAGGAAGACGGAGATGCGTTTCGGTACAGGTACAGGTACTTGAAATATGTCTGATGCTTGCAAGGCAATCATGGATCTGAAACAAACGTGGCTGTCCAAATTCACAGGTCCTTTATTGCGTTGCTTCAATGTCGCAGCTGTCTCCAATCTACCAAGTCAGCACCCTGTCACAACAATCAAAGGGCCGCCTTCTTAACAAGGTGATTACATCCTCCACATCTACAGCTTTGACATAGTTAAATCTTCATTCAGAACAAGAAGCCTTGCCGCGAAGTTTGACTCCTGCTTCTGCACTCCCGCGCAGCTCACGAGAAGCCACAACTCATGTCCCCTGACAGACGGACTGCCAAGTTGTAGTTGTGGCACCAAGGTGCTACTTGGTTTCCAGGGTCGATATCAGATATCACATCAGATCACCTATAGTCCTCACAAACAGGATGGCACAGGGCTACTTGGCAAGCAACAATCAAAGCGACAATCCGCAAATCAAATCAAAGTGTATATGCGACATGTGAACCAAAGCCAAAGTGAAGTTGCAAACATGTCCAAACAACTGTGGGCCTTTGGGCTGCATCTTTTGGAGTTTCTCCACATCAATACATAAAGCAAAGAGTCTACCTCTGCCAACTATCTACCATACTAGTAGTTAGCAGCCTCGGCAAATTTGCGTGTGTTTCTGATTTTGAAGCAGCAATGGCAGAACTTGCAATATTGTGTTTCACCATCCATTCATCAGGGATTCGATGGCCACACCTTCTTGCGACGACAGCACCAACCTGAGATCAGGTTTCTTGGATTGGGAATGTGGCTTGTGAAGATAAAAGCCATGAAAACGAAAAGGGGCCCTCAAGAAAATGCGGGCCGCACCTCTTGAGGCATCAAGTCACTACCAGAGTCTACTTTCCCAGCTGAGCACGATAGTAGACTTGGTAGACTGCAATTTAGCCCAAGGATTGAGAAAAGGTAGGAGACTACCTCACACTCACGGATTTCGAGCTTTTGCTTGGCACATAAGACAACCTGCACAGCACAATGGCCGCGCGCCTGTGCAGGGCAAGGTAGCTCTTGTAGTCTCTTGTGGTCCTGAGGAACGGCGCATGGTGAGGAAATGGTGAGTTCCTGGTCATTCTGCAGACATCTGGCAACATCTCCTGTCATGGGACTTCGTGGCGAGCTGGGTATCTCCACGGACCGGCCATTCAACAAGTCCTGCAACGTCGCAGCAGAACCTGCTTGGAGTTGCAAGGGCCAAAAGGACTCCAAGGTCAAACAACAACAAAAAACATGGATCTTGGATGATCTTGGCAAGACATCAAAGACATCAAGAAAAAAGGTGCACACTAGTCAAGTCAAATGATCTCGAGCGCACATTCTCATTCTGATCCCTTCAGTCCAGGCCATCTAGTCGCGCTACACCCAGAAATCCCTCTGGCAGCTCAAAGTCTTCAACACCTGCCAGGCGGCTCCAATGACTATCAATTCATAGCAGCCTTCAACTGAGCATTTTCCCACAAAGCCAACTTTGGAGTGGAATATGGGAAAGTCGAACAGCAAGGTTGCCTTGCACCAAAATACCCAGTTGCATGACGGATTTGGGCAATTGACCTCGCAGCCTCACAAGTGCAACACTGCAACTCTTCACTGCAAATTTTCTCTCAGCTTGAAGAACTAAAAGTATCTTGTCCCTCAATTCTCGCCTCACCTGCACAGCAGTTGTCGGGCCAGCGGATTGAAGCCCCGCACATCAACCAAAATCTCCAGAGCGTCGCCGAATCGCAAGTGCCGACTCTCCTTCTCAATCAAAACCTCGCTGTTTCACAGGCACTCAGTCATCGGCACGACATGGCCCAGGTTGACAATGGGAATCTTGTGGGCACCGGCTCAAGTGTCTGCTACACCTGGAACCATGTCAAATCCAGTTCAATGCACTGAGGACTGCACCGGTTTGCCATTGAACTTTCGCACAACCGGCCTGACTGAGGGGCTGAGGCTAGCTGTTCGTCATGACGTTTACGCGGCAAATCCTCTCACGGACCAAAGCAAACTTCGGACTTCAATATAGAGGTCCAGTTCACTATTTGGTCTGCAGGACCTAACTTGGATCTAACGAAACAACCACGATATTCGGGAGGCGTGAAGATAATTGCTGTTGATGGCTGTCTGTGCATGGGAGGCATTCCAGGAAACCAAAGCTCATTTCCCTTCGAACTATCTCAGCAAATCAACTTGCCAGACCCAGGGCTATCCAAGTACTTCATTTTCATCATGTTGAGATGGTGAGAAGACAAGTACGCACACATACATTCACATACACATATATCAATATATATCATATACAATGAACATAGGCGGCAAGTACATTAAAAAAAACTTTATAAATACTTTAGGTAAATACATTTATATACGTATGGTAGATGTCCTTAGGAAAATCATAGCAGCTATGGCGGTATAAGCATTTACCGGATCCATAGATCCACCATTTTGCTGGCCCAACTGCACGTTTGGTGAATCAGGTGAATCCTAGAATCCTACGAATCCAAACGGATCCCTACCAGGCCCTACCTTGCAGCAGCAGGAATATCCAGCTCATCAAGATTTTCCTCAGAAATTTCACACACCAGGCTGTCACCAGGTCACCATTTTCATTACAAAAACCTACTGATCCATTCTTGTGTTTCTTCAAGTCGCTGATGTCTTGCAATCTGCCAGGAAAGCTTGTTTAAAGCAAATATCCTGAACTGTTCCTGCATATGTATTCTATATAGTTCGAACATTGTTCGAACCTTAATCTGCGCGCAGGTAGAAGCACTTACTCAGACCTGCAAGCCCGGATCCATACATCCAAACTCAACTTTGTCCACACAACTCTCCCAGATCAAGTGGCTTGACTTCGGGATCCAAAACTTTCAGACAACGCGATAGCATTCACAAGCCATGTTCAAAGACTAGATCTGCCACGATCTGCCCAAGTCTCCAAGAGACCAACAACCTTCAAGCAGCCACTGACTGCAAAGCCCTCCGTTTTCGGATGATCCGCCTGACGGGGAATCAGCTGGGGTGCAGGTCATCAAAAGACGTCAAAAAAGTTGGTTTTCATGACACCCACTTGACACCCACCAATGGATTTGAATTGAGAAGCTTTGCGGAAAAATGAAGAAAGTATTTATATATTTGTTCAGAGATGAGTTGACAGGAGGAGGGAATACTGAATACTTTCTTGGCTTCGGCTGAAGCGCAGACAGGAATATCACTATGCAGATTGACATCAGGATAGACCCCTGATTGCCGACAAAAAAAACATAAAGGCTATGCATGGTAGCGATGACTGGCCTCGCTGCTATTATTCTTTAAGTACAGTATTGAATCATAACAACAACAATCACAACAGGAGTTGAAGAGGAGAAAGAGAGGGAATGCGGAAGAAAGGGGAGACCTCAAAACACGCACCAGGAGAGAGTTCAGCGCAGTGGTTGAAAGGAGCAAACTCAGCGTGAAACGCATCCACTGAACGCTGGGTTTCACATGAAGCAGTCTCTTCCGCCTCCAGAAATCTTTGAAGGAGCCCCAGAGCTGGGGAATCCAGCACAGGCTCCTGAAGCCGTGCTGTTGGACCTGTTGGAATATTGAAATGTTGGAATGTGGCGAGATCAAGGTCATGTGGCCGGTGCTGTTTAAACATGTGGAAATCAGGTGCTCCTTTAATTTGAAAAAAATCACCACGCTGCAGCCAGGGTCATCTGCAGGATGAGAGCCATAGATTGGTCCAGGCTTCAGTGGCAATTGAAAATGCACCAGAATGACCTGTGCGAAACCACTTTTCACAACGAACTTAACACAACAAGATACAACAAGGCAAAAATTGTTTCTGTTCTTTTTTGAATGCTCATCATTTCAAGGATCATTGCCAGCCTTACTTCCTTTTAGTCGCATTGCTCACTCTGCAGCTTCCCGCCTTGGGAAGTGCTGAGGATGTACTTGTCTGCGGGTACAGGCCTGCGGGTGGACCCTCAACACATCGCTGGGAAAGTTTGGAGTCTTTGCCGCTGCGATTGTCTGATTGCATTTCCAGACTTGGCTTCCACCATAATTGCTGCACTTTTAATCGCTCAATAATTGAATAATGTCGGAATGCACCGTGTCCAGATGTGTCCAGTATGCCCAAGTTTTCAAGTCAAGAGGCGGCAACTGAATCTGAACATCGAGACACCCTCGAGAAAAACATCAATTCCCAAACGCAACCGAACCAATGGCCGTGGGCTGCCTTCGAGGCAGCTGTAAAGTTGAAATGGTGCCTAGAGCTGGAAATGAGCAAGACAGGGCAGAGCTCCAAAATTTCCACCATCTAAGGAAGACCTGCATTACTTTGCAGTACCGCCATGTCATGAAGAAAGAAGTTGAGCACAGCATGTGAGAAAGCTTAGCAACGACTTGCAAGTTGGACACACGACTATAATTTGCGATGGTCACAGCGCCGTGGCCATTGTGCTACGTCCAAAACAAAAAGCCGCAAGGCAGATACGTTGCATCACTCGAGGCATGGTCTTTTCCAAATTCCAAAGACATTCCAGCAACTCCCAGCCGCAGAACACAAATTACATATATATATATATATATATATTAGGCTAACGAAATACAAAAAGTTTCAACAAAACCCATGCAGATGTTCGCCGCTGTTCGCCTATGAAAACTGTATAATCCCATGCCTCCTTTCATTTTATTCCCCCTTCAATGGATCCAAGAAATGATTAGATCCAATGCATTCCTAGGCATCTGTGCCTGCAAGACCTCCACGCCGATGCAACGGTAGGTAGCATCGCCACTCCGAAGTTTCTGCCGCGTTTTCATGTAGTCTGAGGCACGCAAGCGAAACAACCACGGTTCCTTGGAGAACTTCACAAAGGCGTTTGGCCAAATTGGGGGATGCTCAGAGTTGCAATGTTCATATCCACAAAACTCTGAAAAACCTGACCTTCACAGCTAGTAGTGAAGGTTTTTTCAATCATTAAGAACGATCTTACTATATGCAGGTTCCCTAAAATGGAGTACCCCCACATCATCCAAAATTGAAACCCATGCTTTTGGGTCTCCCACATTTTAAGAAACCTTCATATCATTGATATCATCTTGATCTGGGGCCGAGTTTCTCCATCATTCCAACCTCGCAATCCCTCGCTGAGGTGGTCCAACCCCGCCAAGCGCTGCGATACGATCGAGGTCAAGGCCTTAGGTCGATTTTTGGCCCATTCACCGCAGTTTTTTTTTCCATTTTTTTTCCACCATGTGTTTTCCATATGTTTCTAATTTTTCGTATATTTTTTCACATACCTCCAGATTCCATGTGTTTTCATGAAAAGGGGTTCGCGGATCACTTGGGACTGCGACCGCTGGAGGTGTTGCGTCCTGCCTCTTTCTGTGAGCCTGCCATTGAAGAAAACACGATCGTGGCACTGCCAAGACGGGGAAAAAAAATCATGGCATCTGAAGCATCAACCAGGTCCTTGAGATGCCAAATACCCTTCCAGCAATTGCAGTAATCCATGGCACAAGAACCATGTTCCAGCAGCGTTTGAATGCAAATGTGCATTACAAAAATGACAAATCCATGTGTTCCAAAAAAAAACAAATGTACTTGAACCTGGGTGTTCAAACAAATTATCGATTGTGTTCCAGCTAAGTATCACATGTTCCAACAATTTTGGGCATTGTGTGGAAGAAATGCGTTGTGATTTTTCAAACCCAATACTTTTGGGTTAGCATACAAGACATGATTTGGAACCACCACCACCAAAAACTTGAAATTCTACACAGCAGCGGCATCTGGTTCATTTGGTGACAATGCATTGGGGAAACAATATTTTTGTCCGAAAATTGCATTCAAATAGATGTTTATCCATAATCGAAATAGTTGACACGTCATAAATGCATCAAACATAAACAACATCACACCATGATATATCAACACTAAATCAAAAATGGTAAAGACGGGCTGAAAATGTGGGCCGATTCGATGGCCCAACTTGCAAAACAGATAACCCTGCAACAATGTGTTTTGATATCAAAATTGACAATGAAACAAACGGCAAACCAGAAATGTTCGCTCAATTCAACCAGTGTTATCGAAAAAATAGGTGTGCCACAAACAGATGCATTCATTGTACTGCCCAGTTCGGTTTTTTGCTGGTGTGAATGCTGCCAAATCTGAACAAACCTATTCGGGAATTTTGGTAAAGGCACAACTACGCAATTAGTGATTGGTGTTTTTTTAAACACTGTGCCAAAAACATGATTCATACAGCAAGATACAGCAAGTATGTGTACAACGATCACCGAACAGTGATGAACCCCAATATTTACCCATGATCTATATAATTTCAATAAGGTTGGTCTGATTTCCTGATCCGAGTTTCAGCATCAAGGGAAACAAACCGCCCACGTAAACACGCGATCATGAAAACGCAACAGATGTTTCATGAGGATTTTGTCCACGAACCACATTTTCCATTTTTCGACCAAAAAGAAATTTAATTTTACGGTCTTACAAGTCCGAAAATCATGTAGTTTAAGAACCTGGTTCGCCATGCGACGTGGATAGTGAAACAAAAGGCCGGAACATCTTCTGCAGAAAATCGGCCAACAAAACACCCAAACGTGTGGAGACGGTATCAAAATCCTGACAACATCATGCGAAGGCATTTGTGACGCATAAAACCAAACCTGTTGCCTCCAGAATCAGGTCATCACTGTGCAATACATGGGGTTCCCATTGCGGAACCAAGAAATTCTCAAAACACGGCGGCCCACTTCTACGCTCACACACAGTTGTTTCCTCACTCGCGTTGCTTGAGCCTTGAGCCACCATCCAGTGGCGTGTCATCCTTGCGCAGTGGCCTATGCAGACCTGTGACATGCATCAACTGTCACACTGATAAGAACAGATACTACACATCCAACTG
>Ga0126342_10011704_pt1:0-7500 | contig 15660 bp, 8 predicted proteins | sample Cyp1metagenome_FD_92528 | JGI IMG/M metagenome (GOLD analysis project Ga0126342, IMG submission 92528) | Coral microbial communities from Lord Howe Island, Old Settlement Bay, Australia - Cyphastrea 1 metagenome | ecosystem: Host-associated > Invertebrates > Cnidaria > Coral ...
GACCGGGGAGCGGGCTCATATATATATATATATATATCTACATAATTCTATGTGTATATGCTATGTATATGTCCTTAATCAATCGTATTTCGACACAATAAGATTTTTTCGACTTGATAACAATCAACAACAATTAATAGCATGCGCGCAATGTATGCATGTGTATAAATATCAACATAATACCATATCCTATTAAACGTACACGTACATTCACATAATCTGATGTATATATATATACATATAATTAATTATAATTAATTATAATTATATATGCATTATATGTCCATATATGTATAATCGCATCATATATAAATATATACATCAATAGCACATCTATAAGCCTGCTGGCCCCAAGCGCAACGTCTCCTTCCAGGATCCCTTCCGGGCTCGATGTGATCCAACACAGCTGCGGTGAGGCGCGGTGAGTTCTCCGAAGTTCGAAGTTCTGCTCATGGCAATCTCATGGGGGTTTCACCAAGTTTTCACGGAATAGAATGATGATATAAGATATAGATATAATATATATATATATATATGTGATCACATATATGTATATACATATATATATGTATATATACTGTATATATATATATGTATATGTGTATATATATATGTGTGTGAACATATATATATATGTATACATGATCATGAATATATATATATGATAATATTTCACCAATGCAAGGAACAATGTTTTTTTGATCTCACCCTCAGCCTTCCTATGATCAAAAGATGGTATAATATAGATTGAATGATGATATTATATAAATTGATACTCCCAATATACTCCCAATATTGGTGAAATATGTTTTTTGGAATCATGGCTTACAATGTTGATATGATTACATTGTTGGGAATATAGTCTAGTGATGACTCCCGATATAAGATATAGCATATCCCACGGAAAACAAGCAGTCTACATCGATGATGGAAATTTATGGAAATCAATCATGAGAATGGAGGATATCCGGGATATTCATTTTCTAGAATATCAGGATCTTCAGATACTATGGGATCAGGAAGATCATATGAACCACCAGGTTGTTGGGCGGAAGTCATGGGCCATGAGCCAGATGTACGAATCATTGCGATTTTCCATACAAGGTGGCATAGTTAGCTAAGTTGGTTTATAACTCCAATAACTATGGTTTATGGTAGATATATCTATACTTACTATGGTTTCTAAACCGATTTACAACTGGGGGGGCACCACCTTGTAGCTATAGATGTTATAAATTACCAGAGATGTGATGCGTGTAAAACTTTAACGAAAGCCTAATGTTCCCCCATCCGTTCCTCCTGTCATTTTCGTGGAGATTTGATTGCATGGTTTATCAACTACAATTGGTGGCTTTTGCAGCGCAAAAAGAGTGTTTCGATCCCTTGAATGCCTGAATCCATTTCTGCGAATCAGAACCTGTCTCGTTTTCTCATCAGCAGTGTAGATAGGAACCCTTCTACCAACAGGTACAAACCTCCGGCTAAGCATTGGTTAAATAGTCAAATACTCATTCTTGGTTGATGTGAAAACCCTTTATGTGAAACGGAGGTCAATCAAATCCACATCATCGTCCCATTATAGTGAAATAAGAATTGGACAATACCATAGAGCATCATTGGTTATACTCACACCTATTATATACCGATACTCGAAATTAGTGTAAGTTGGTATCCCATAGAAAAAATGTGGTTGCAACCACCAACTAAATATTGTTGCTGAAATATTCCATTGTATCATATTACATCCCATGTTTGATGTTGGGGACATTAAAAGGCTCGGGAGCTCCCCTTGTTGGTTGGTTATGTTGCTTCATCAACCCAAACAGACCCGTTGTTTCTGATGATGGCCGCAATGGGGTCGTCCCGCGACAAAGATCAACCAACCAGTGGGAATTTGGGACATCCTTTGAGGAAATTGATTTAAAAAGACCTTGGGACCTGGCTGATCTGGCTGAACTGATGATTCCATATAATTCCCTAACCTGAAAATAGCTATTTAACCAAGCTTTCAAAGTTTAGAAGTACTAAAGTCACCACACCTTTGTATTTGTGTTGGCTGGTGTTTTTTTCTGGGATAGCATATTGAATCCAATCTTCCTGGGCTCATTCTAATTCATCCACCTGGTGGCTCCCACCAATCCTAAGTAGCTAACCAGTTATCAGTGGGATGATATGGTGAATTCATCAAAATAACCAGGGAAAAAATACCAGGGATATGTCCCTTACTGAAAATTTCGTGAGTTATAACTCCAGTTATAATTAAATGGCTAGGCTATAATCAAAAAAAACTCCAGTTATAAATGTGATTTTTCACTATATAACTCCAGTATACTCCAGTTATAATCACTGAAAAATCATCAGCTACTGTGATATAACTCATCTAACCTGAAGATTCCTGGAAGCCACCAGCCGCCACCTCGAACCCCAACCCCACCGAGACATTGGCGGCGACTCCTGCGAGACGCTGCGAAGCCGCGGCGCCTCGGATGTGAAGCAAACTGACCTGGGACCCCTGGGATTTTGATGGATTTTGGGCAAAGCTTTAAGAAATCCGATGCAGGCATCAGAAAACCTGGATGTGGCACCACTACCCCCAAATGGTCATCATCATTGCCAAGACTTTTCTATCCATGTTCGGGGTCATTCCGACCCATGAGACACGAGTTTGCCCACGTTGCTGCAGAATCGGTGGATTACAAAGAATCGGGATTCAGCCAGCAAACATGAGGAAATTCATTTGGGATTCACTCAAAGGACATGGACCATTTTGCCAAGAAATGCCACAGCTATGATAGCTGTTCACCACAGAGTTTCCCCCCTTCGGTCCATTTTTAAAATGGCCAGTGCTTGGCCCTTGGCTGCGCGGTGAAACCAGAGGCCGAAAAAATTGCAAGACGGCGATGGCCAGGATCTCAACGGTCCGGCTGTCCTTGTGGGGAACCCACCGGCTGTCGGCAAATCACCGTGACTTGATGCCGTCAAAAAAAACGGTTTGTCTCGAGATAGGGCTCCCCATTCCATGCTTTCAAATGTTTAAAACATCATTTCCCCATTGAAATTGCCATTGATTGGGGGTTGCTTCAAGATTTCAGTCCTTGATTTGAGGTCGACCATGATCAAAGTGGGTTTGTCCAGAGTGGTATACCCCAAAATAGCAGTCTTAAGTGGGAAAATGGTAGCAAACCATGAAATTTTGAGGAACCCATGGGAACCCCACTTTCAAACACACCGAATTTGAATATCAAACTGCCCATGCAGTCGACTTCCCTCGATATCGCGGAAACGGTTTCCATGGGCTTTCCGCCCGTCCCACAGGCCCCAGCATCGCAAAATTTCGAAAGTGGGGCGTGCAAAACCAGGAATGCATCGGTGGAACACTTCAAACCCTGGCATCTGGTGGCAACAAACAAAACATTATGTTGATCAAAGGATAGAGACGTCCACCATTGCGGGGATGTCAAACTCTCTCTTTGTATCACGATATTCATGATTGTACCATCTGGGTGGCAACAAGTGTCAGGGTCAGCAGGTTCTGCCACTGCAGCTATAGAACCCTTCGGGTTTTTTTGCAAGTTTTTCGCACAGCTTTACGCCTCCTGGCGAAGGAAAAACATTGGAAATTTCGAATGACCATGTCACGTGAGCAAAGCAGCGCCCCAAAACCCTGCAGTGAACATGGCGCGTTGCGGTGCGTTGCATATGTTGTTTCTCCAAGAAAAAACTGGAGATGTCATCCAATAGGAAAATAGGCAAGTTGCATGGCTTGGGGGGCAAGTTATATCCAAACATTAATTAGACTAATTAGACGTACCAAAATATACCAACTGGCTCTTGAAAGCATCCATTGGTCCATGGATTCGGTCATGAAAAAAAAGACGGGTTTCGAAAGGCTAACGGCAATTGTTTTTCTGCGAGTCGGCAGAGCATGAATCAGTCCAAGTCGGCCAGCCCGTCTGCTCATATTTATTCATGTATGACAAAACACCACCGTTGCATGGTCCCAAAGATGTGATTTCATCCTCATCCACCATGCTTTCTGAGGGTGTTCAATATAAGCGGAGGATGGGATTCTACATATATATATATATTTATTTATTTAATTAATTATTTATTTATTTATTTATTTATAATATATATATATAGTATTTATATAATTATATAATACAGTATGTATATGCGTAAATGGATTTGTCTGAAAACAGGATACAGTACCCCATTCCATGCTCTGGTTTATCATCATTATTTGTCACATCATGTATATACGGCTGAATTACAATAGTTCACTCACCTGAAAATAGCTTTTATTATACAGCCAATAGGGGTTGACTCCCATTACATTCTCAATCATTCTAGTGACGTTACGACGTGAAGTTGTGATCAAAACCATATACAGCATATACATATATTAATATGACTATATATGTAGTTGCATAGATGGGATTACAAAATTATAAACCATATTGCAGTAATAAACCAGGTATAAACCATCATCATCATCACCACCATCATCATCATGGTTTATTATGTTGTAATCCCATATTATCTGGATTTTTGTTTTAATATACCAGATCATCATGATATTATCAACCAAAATATGATCATCATCACCATCATCACCATCAAAATCATCCAGATTTCTTGCACTTCGTTGACTTCTGGGGAAATGCCACAGCCACCAGGTTTTTGGGCGTTGCGGATCGACAGCTTCGGTCTGCGTCTAGCTGCCTAGCTTCGTGCCGCGTGGCCGAGCGAAAGGCTGGCATTGAAGGGGATCGAACCATCGAAAAGTGATGGAAAATTGGGATTTAAACATCAAAACTGATTGGAAATTGGGATTCAAAGATCAAAAAGGGTGGAAAATGGGAGATTAGACCATCAAAGTCAGGTGATTGAATAAGGGGTTAACCATCAAAAATGTGGATTTAAGCATCAACATCGAGATCAAATCATTTGGTTATATAATCAAGGGATTTGTTGGGAGAAGGGTGTAAATATCTTCAACGAAATCAAGGAAAGTGGCCAAATCTCAAAGATCATAAAAAATGGAGGCTCCTGAAATTGTTGTTCTGTTAAATCATCCATTTGAATGGGAAATTCCATGAAATAAACCAACCAGCTATTGGGGATCCCCCATTTATGGAAACCCCCAAATGTTGTTTCACAGGTTTCAAACAAAAGGAGTTTTTCTGTTCCATCGATACCCACAAGAGGTGGACCCACACTGGTGTAGCCTGGCCAGCCAGGTCAAGGTACTCCTGCGGCCCAAATTGGATTGGCCTTTAGAAACTACCATGCAAAATTAACATAGCTATGGAAAAGTAGAATTCTTACAACAACAGGTAAATCATCTATAAATGCAGCATTTTCATTTTCCATAGCTTGGAGAAAAACTCCAAGCTAAGGTATCAAATCGTTGAGTACTTGGAGGATCATCCCATTTAGTAAGTGGTTAATAAGCCTTGCTAGTAAGTCCCCATTTCGGGGGTTGTGGTCTGGTTGTTCCATTTGTAGATTGGTTCTCACTATGGTTACTAACCAGTACGATGTACGATTCGTGGGATGATCCGAAAATTCTACCAGTTGCTTGATAGGTTTCCTATGGTTTCTATGGGTTACTTCATAATCCCCAATAGCCTGTGTAGTATAACGCCTATACTATAACTCCCTGTGTCATAGCCAATCAGGGAATTTTGTGAAAATGGCCCATGAAACTCCTGTGGGTTTTCATACCACCACAACTCCCGCTGGTCGCCGCTGGGTGCGTCTTCGCTCACTCAGACTGACCAGTTCTCGCACATCATGCGAAGTACGATATGCAAATCCTGAGGAAATGACCATCCAAAATGAGGTCCCACAACACATGTTGAACATCCCTTATAACTGGAGGTTTCTATGGGAAAATCCTCTATAAATCGGGAATGTTCCATTGCTATGCTGCTATGTTTGATTACCAGAGGGCATCATAAATTGAAATTGCATGAAATTGCCAACTAGAGTATACCCCCTTTTCAGACACACAGAAACCAAGCCATTCACATTAACCTTTTCATCTCCTGATGTTTCTTTTGAAAACTTGCAATGGTTACTGTACATGTTCCCAGCCCAAAATGGTGGACAAATCCCCGGGTGGATCATCATTCTAACCATTCAGATGGCCATCAATGTGCAACACAAACTGTTGAAGGTCGCAGCAACCTGTCAAAAAAAAATAGATCGGAATTATAGGGGAGGTGACCTGGTCATCATACCAAATAAATGGGAATAATGGGATGTTAACGGGATTTAATGGGATTTATAGGGGTATCAAAGGGAAAGAATTAGTACCCTCTGGTAATTTCACGTAGCTATGGAAAACCAGCTGTTTTAATAGGTACATCATCATAATTCATCTATAAATGGGCCATGGTCCATAGCTATGTTAAATGACGAGAGGGTAGAATAATTGGTGGTAAATTACTTTTCGATCTTCTCAGGGGGGTTACTGTAGGTGAGAATATGTTTTCTTTGCCATGTCTATTGGAAAAATTGGGTCATACCGAGCTCAATATGAGATGTTTTGCATGGCAAAACAAAACTGGACATGAGTCGCAGAAGAAAGAATATTTGAATATGGTCTATGGAGCGACTCAGCCATTTTATTAGTCGCAAAGTGCAAAAGAACTCACTACACAGCCCCCGACTCTGATTGATTCGGCCCCGGTCAATTGAACGGCGGGCATGTGTTGGATCGGTTGTTCAGAGTGCCCCAGCCAAGGACAATTTCAAGTCAAAGCGGATACATAATGCGTAATACATATTGAACTATACATCTAGGGGGATACTTACAAATTGACAATATTTTTGGTATATACTGTATACATGATGGGATAATGTGGACTGAATGGAATTTACTGGGAGTATGATGGGTACAGCAACCTCAACCAAGATAGAAAAGTTGGAAGATTGGCAATGTGTTTAGGCAAATATCATCTATGACATCCTGGAAACTCTGTTCGGCATCTTTTTGGGGACCCCTTGTTAGCAACAGCAACTGTAGTATCAGAAACCATACATTTGAGATAACCCCATTTCAGGATATACCTAGATATACCCATATATGTGCCTACAAGGCAAGCCACCCCCAATTATGTTTGTTCGCTTATAAACCCCATTACCTATCGTTATAACTACCACGAACCCAATCGCCAATCTAATTATGCGCATCAACTTGGCTATATCTGGGGGCCCACCGTATATCCCATTCTATCCCCATTGAGTTCCCATTCAAATCCCATAGCCCCATTCATACTAAACACATCTAAACATCCCCATTGTATGGTCCCAAAAATGTGATTTCATCCCCTACAGTACATCCACCATGGTTTCTGCAAGGTCTTCAGTGTGAAAAGGGGAAAGGACTATTCATTATCATCATTATCATCCAGTATCCCATTCATGCCAGTGATGTCCCATAAATTCCAGTTATATCCATATTATGTCCCTAATTATCCAATGATATCC
>Ga0126342_10011704_pt1:10000-15660 | contig 15660 bp, 8 predicted proteins | sample Cyp1metagenome_FD_92528 | JGI IMG/M metagenome (GOLD analysis project Ga0126342, IMG submission 92528) | Coral microbial communities from Lord Howe Island, Old Settlement Bay, Australia - Cyphastrea 1 metagenome | ecosystem: Host-associated > Invertebrates > Cnidaria > Coral ...
ACGACGATGATGATGATGATGGTAGTGATGATGATGCCACTGGTGATGCCACTGGTGATGCCACTGGTGATGCCACTGGTGATGCCACTGGTGATGCCACTGGTGATGCCACTGGTGATGCCACTGGTGATGCCACTGGTGAAGCCACTGGTGATGCCACTAGTGATGCCACTGGTGATGCCACTGGTGAAGCCACTGAAACTGGGAACCCTCCGGTGTCATCAAACGTGGCTTGCTGGAAAATCTACCATTGAGTTTGATGACTTTCCCAGCGAACGAAACCTCCATTGATTTCGGGGATTTCCCAGCTACTCAGAAAGGTCAGCTTGACTCAGCATCCCATTTTTGGGGAAGAACATCTAAAAATGGAACCAGGGGGACTCGTTTGGGCTGCGGCACAACTAGTTTGGAAACAAAAGAGTTCGCCTTGAAATTCCAGTCGAGAAGAATGGGAAGAGATGGAAAGATTGTGACTGGATCTTCCGCTTGACGGTTGTGTCACTGGGCAAAATGCTCTGGAAACATGTCTGTGTCACAATCTGTCACAATCTCGAGCATGTCTTTGCGCCAGAACTGAAAAAAAAAATGGCATGCCCATGCTGCGTGCTTTGAGGCTCCAGGTGGTTTTGTAGGTGTCTATAACTATATACTGTATATATATATAATAGTATTATACAATTTTATACGTACATTCCAGGAAGGGTTATGAGTCATGCTGAGTACTTTGGCGTTGTCCCCTAACCATCCGTAGAAAAAAATCGTATGTTGCCATACGAAATGCCGCCCAGCAGCATAGCTCATTCGAGCCAGTTGAGAGCCTCGGCCATCGGGGGTTCACCCATGATATCGAGCCAGATTCGATGAAGATGTTTGGAAAGCAGAGCTGATGTTAATGGAGATATGTGTTGGGGATTATATTCTATAATTTGATCATTAATCTGATCATTTATTGTCTAGAGATTCGATGAAGATGTTTATTTTCTAGAGATATTTGTTGGAGATTATAGAGATCAAATTTAGGGCTATGGCGGCTATGTCATGGGCAAATAATGGATCATGACCTTCAATGACCTACAGCATCTGACTAGGGAGGGGATGGTCATCATCCCGTCATCCAATATGGTCATGTTGGTTCCATGTTCGGGGCAAACCCATACTGGTTGGTGGTATACCTACCCCTCTGAACAATGTGAGTCAGTTGGGATGATTCTTCCCAATATATGGAAAAATAAAAAATGTTCCAAACCACCAACCAGCATATGTGAACACGACCACAAAGATCTGTAGCTCATCTAGAAATTGTCACTGAGAAAACACACTGAGCTCAGCCTATGCATAGTGGCAAAACGTGTAAATTGAGCGAATGCTTCTGCTCAGATGGAACGTTCCAACATATCTTCAATTGGTTTGGAACTGTTTGGAAAAAACATGTGCATTTGTCTGAAAATAGACTACCCGAAAAAAAAAATGGGTCATCATCATGTTCTCTCTTCAACTTGCCGTGGGATGAGCCCCCCCATGTTTCGATACCCACTGGAAACCGGCCCAACCAACGCCCCAAGGGACTCTTCGCGGTGCCATGGAGGTTTAAACATCCTGTCACAAACTCGTCCAAGTCCACCAATCCGTTGGTGTCCGCGTCCAGCAACCTGGCTGCGCAGAAGCTTGGGCGTTTTGGATAATAATAGCTGGATAAAATATGAAAGTCAGTTGGGTCAGTTGGGATTATTATTCCCAATATATGGGAAAATAAAAAAATGTTCCAAACCACCAACCAGATCACTTTTTTCACTGTCAAACTTTGAACCATTGGAAAAACAGCAAGCAAAAAACCATACAAAAATTGCGAAATCCAACAGCTTGCTTTAGTGAAATATACAGCTATACCAGCTATACCCATAGTTATCCCATAGTTCTAAGGCGTAGATCCAACATTCTCCAAGCTTTTTGGCGCTTATTTTCATGCTGAAAAAACCTCAAAATCCCTCCAAGTGCGCCGCCCAAGGCACTTGAAAAGGACGCCCACATCTTCCGTGCTGATCCCCATGGAGTGGAGAAAGGCGGAGAATTTGGTTGTCGACATCGCCTCAGCTGAATGACCATGGGGAGATGCCCGGAATGGGGACCCTGGGTATGTCAGTAGCTATGGGGATGTGCGGGAAAATAGGCTACCCCCCATTCGATGGTTTGAAACCGCGATCCATTGGGTACAAGTACCAGCCACCCACATGGGTACCGAAGCTCTTGGACTCTCGAAGGACTCTTCAATTGAGAAGAAACGACGCTCTTTCTGCAGATCAAAATCCTACGATTGAGCCATCCTGAAAAGTACTAGTCGACTCGATTACTCTTCGGATCTCTTCGGTGTCATCCAACATGTCTAGCTAGGAAATCGCCGAGCAAAACAGAGCTTCCAATGGGAAGATCATTTATAAATGGGGGACTTTCCAGCTAGCCATGTTCAATTACCGGAGGGTCTCATTCCAAGTGGGATGAAAAATGTTAACAAACATCAAACCACCAGCAAAAAGTTGAAGTGTGAATTTCCATCCACTCCTGAAAGTGTCGCGAAACAAAGCATCCATAAATTGGGGGGGACCCCCCCCATCCAAAGGCCTCCACCCTTCTAGGCGCCAAGCGGCTTGCTTGAACCTCAGAGTTCCCAGGCCCCGTGAGAGACTCTTGGGGGACATCCACAACTATCTGCTATTAGCGTGCTGTGAACTAAAGGTTTTTGAAGGGTTTTGACCCACATGTTAACCATAAATCTGAACAAACAATTATATATCTACAAATATACGTATATATATATATAACTGTATATGTATGTATATATATATATGTATATAACTGTATATATGTATATATGTATATACCCTCTGGTCATGCAACATAGCTATTGAAATAGCCATTTATAGGACTTACCTTTGAGAAATGTTGATCCTCCATAGCTATCTTAGTTTGCCGGCTAACCTGAATACGATAGCCTCCCCATTTCAGGCGGTGCCCAGTCTCTTGGAGATATCTGCCATAACTCCATATATCCCCAGCTCAACAGTTAATATCCCTCTTTATTTCTTTATTGCCATTGGTTAAATCAAATCCCTCGAAACAACTCTAGATCCATCCCCATTTGTTGGGTAAATGGGGATGGGTCAAAACATGTCAAAACCTATTTTCATATATTATCATATTTGCGGGGAATAGCCATCCATTATATAACCAACTATTTTAGGATATGACCCAGAACCAAATATCCCATAAATCCATATAAATCCATGTTCTTGAAACGTTCACTGCCGGGAAATTTGTCCCATCTCCAACCCCCTGCCAGCCCAGGCACTCATCAATACCGACCTGCGCCAAACTCTCGCCGCCCGAAATCTCGGAGAAGAGGTGCTTCAAATCTTCCACCTGGGACATTTCTGAGATGGAGGATGAAAACAAAACATGAAAATTTAGAGTATTTCAACAGCAACAATAGGGATTCAATTCACAAACATATGGGATGTGACCAGCCGAAAATGGGGATTGAAACTATGAAAATAACTGGAGTTCACCTACAAAAAATCGGAAATTAACTATCAGAAATCTTGACTTCACCAAAGCATGGGGGGTCGTCATCGAAACATGATGATCTGACCATAGGAGTCGAGGCTTAGATGCGTAGCCAGGAAGTTAGGGGGTTTAAGTCAACAGATAAAAAAATGGGGATGTTCGGAATATTTTGGGAATTGATCAAAGCCAACTATTTTCGATATGAAGGGGGATAAATAAACATCTAATTTTAAATTTATGCCCACCGCACCGCACCTATTTTTTTTAATATAAGCAGCAGGGTACAAGGGTTTTGATGCATGTCCATTGTTCCATGGCATGTTCAAACGCACCAATTTATTGATTTGCTGGGTGTTCCAAATGGAGCTCACGAATGTTGAGGTGCTGGGGTATAAAACCACCCTTTCAACTGGGAGAGTTTGTTAAGGATCAGGTTAGAACAAATTGATTTCTACTGTACACTATTGCTACGGATCCTAATTCAGTCTGGTCATCCCATATTTTTCGGGCCCGCCGATATCCCGAATCACATTCTATGTGGTAGATAGTTTTAACCTCCGAATACCCTTAGAATTTTTGTTTAACTGCCAAAACCTCAACCATGTCACTAAAAAACAGCAACCATGCCATTCCGCATGCTATACTCAACGCCGCATCGAAAAATGACACCGGCAAGAGACCCAAACAAATGTTTGTGTGAGGATAGTGTATGGTAATGTTGTGATGATGATGATGATGATCATCATCATCATCATGATGGCCATGATCATGATCATGATGATGATGATGACGAAGATGAGGATGCTAATGTTGCGGACGATGATGTTGAGGATGATGATGTTGAGGATGAAGAGGTGGAGGATGAGGTTGAGGATGATGATCTTGAGGAGGATGAGGATGAGGGTGAGAATGCGGAAGATAAAGTGGAGGATGATGATGCTGAGAAGGAGGAAGATTATGATGTTGATGATGATAATGTCGAGGAGGATGATGAAAAGGATGATCATTTTGCAGAAGATGTGGAGGATGATGAAGTTGAGGCTGATGATGTCAAGGAGGGGAAGATGATGATGTTCAGAAAACGACGATGTTGAGGAGGAAGATGATGATGTTGAGGATGATGATGTGGAGGAGGAGCTGGAAGATGAAGATGCCGAGGGTGATACTGTGGAGGAGCAAGACCGATCCCAAGACCGCGACCCACACTTTGTGCGAGCCTGCGCAGTCGAAATGGACATGGACATGTCAGAAGAGCCTTTTTTTGCATTCTATGCATTTTATGCGAGAATCTACCGGAAAAATGCCGCGCCCGAGGGCTTAGGCGCACGTTTTGTGCCAGCCTGCACAAGCGACATGCACATGGACATGTCAGACGAGCTATGTTATGCGAGAATGCCTGTCAGGCGCACGTTTTGTGCGATCCTGCGCAATCGAAAAGCACATGGACATGTCACAAGGGCCCATTTATGCAAATTTAGAGGAGAGAGAGAAATCTTTGCACTGCACCACCGCGAAGTCGATAGCGCATAGGAGCCCCCATCGTGCCGAAGACGATAAGGGTGTGTGGTGAAAAGAACCTAAGTGAAACAGAATTTCCTTAGTGAGACAGGTGTTGCACACAAAAAGGAGTCACCATGGATATGGCCAGACACCCAACCACGGGGACAAGGTAAGGAGACCCAGAAAGGAGGGACAAACAGGGTTTAACCATATTGAACCTTCCAAAGCTAGGACTGGACGAAAGAGAGCCAAACACGGACCGATTGGACAATTTGTGGGTCTTCCCCAGCAGACCACAGCCGAAGCGAGCAAGAAAGGGGGAAGCAGGACGCGCAGGGGCGAAGTGGGGACGGGAAGCACACTCCCAAAAGACATGATGGAAATGACCGAGAGAGGAGCACCCGGGCCAAATGCAACCAGCACGAGAAGGATCTTTATGTTGCCAGTGAGCACCGAGGCACACAGTGGCAGCGGAGGCGGTGGTAGTAGCCCAGTCACGAGCATCACCCCAATTGATTTTTTGAAACCAATTTAAAGGAGACGGGATTTCGAGAAGTTCATGACGGGAGGAAGCACACCATTCTTTGAACTGATAAGCGCGC
>Ga0126342_10011705_pt1 | contig 15659 bp, 15 predicted proteins | sample Cyp1metagenome_FD_92528 | JGI IMG/M metagenome (GOLD analysis project Ga0126342, IMG submission 92528) | Coral microbial communities from Lord Howe Island, Old Settlement Bay, Australia - Cyphastrea 1 metagenome | ecosystem: Host-associated > Invertebrates > Cnidaria > Coral ...
TAGTTGTCTCTTTGTGAACCGCACGATGCATGCAAACAAAGGTTCGTTTTCCTATTGCAGAGGTTTGCACTCGTAGTCCAAGAACGTGAATACATTCGGGTTCGTGGCTTCCATCTTGTTTTAATTCTTTCAGGTGGTGATGTTCTTCCGCTGAAAACATCATTTCCCCCCCATGTAAACTAACACAGAAGATCTATGATGTGGAAAACCCAGCGTTTAAGTCAGTAGATAATGTTCCGAATGGGAATCCATAGGTGTTCCACATCTTTTGGTCTGGCTGGGACGATTCCAATCCTAATCAGCAGGCGGTTCCACCGGCCATGGTCAAGTTACATGGTACATATCAGGTGTGGGAAAAACCCTCCCGAGAATCGAAAAAAATCGACCATCCCCCAACATGATCCATCTTTTGACCATGGGCACATATTAAATACCCATCAAGGAAAAATGTTTAAAGGGCGTATACCCCCATGATATTTTTCAAAAATGGGCACATACAATACCGATCAATACTTTTCAAGTACCCCAAATCAAGTCATTAGATGTCATTAGACATCTATAGACTCTTAGACCATTTAGGTGTATTGACGTGTTGAGTTTCAACCATGGTGACTTGGGGCCCCCTTTGGCCCACCGTGGATGCGCCTTGATCTTGCCGGGCAGAAAGGTGGCTTGGATGGTTGGCCTCGACACCAACCTCATTGGACCGGTTGGACCGGTTGGAAACTGGGGAATAGACCACAAGGACCATGGGAAAATGGGGAAATTCATCGGTTATCAACAAAATGGTGATTTAATGGTATTTAAGGGACTATTTAATGGTGATTTAAGTGGTTAGCCAATAGAATCGAAATGGATTTAAGGGAAAATTCACTTGTGAACCCCCCAAAAATCCAAAAATGTCATGGGAACATCCATGCTTTTCCATGGTTTCCGGAAACCAGATGTTCCCAAGAAACCAATCCATTGACTCAGCACCGGACTCCTCATCGCTGGGCTCATCTTCGGCTTCGTCGTCACTCAGCGTCGCATCATCCTCCTGAGACTACTATGGGGCACCTTTGAAAGGTGAAGAACTGGCTGAAACCCCAAAATTCGTGGATGGTCAGTTACCCTCTGGTGATTTCTTACAGTTTGCTACTGAAAATGGACCATAGAAATATGTGATTTACCTATTAATGGTGATTTTCCATAGCTATGTTAGTTTACCAGAGGGTAACCTATGTACAACATTGTACAACTAGAAACGGACCAAAATCAGCCCGAATATCCTCTTCGCTTCTCCATCCCACATCCCATATTATCATCCCAAAATTGCATGATCAATAAATATTTACCAAAATATTATCCCATATTATCCCCAGGTCATCCCATATTATCATCCCAAAATTGAATGATCTTTTACCCCTCTCAGATCGCTCCTCCTGCAGATCAGTTGGACTGACCTGGCGGCGTTCCATTTCTGGGCCAACAACAGTCGGTCATCCTTCAATGGGACTGCGGCGGATTGGTGACCCATCTCAACTGCGGCGGCCTGAGATGCTATTTCCGTCAAACCCAAACGGTACGCGAACGGTACCCGAACGGCCTCTAAGGGGGAGGAGTCTGCCTCGTTTCCTGCCAACAGAAACCAAAGCAGTCGCATCCGGTCGCGAGGTGTGGCGATCTATCTGCAGTACTGGTATCTCCAATCATCCCTTCCGTCTAACAACTAAGTTCAAAAAACAGAGACAGCTCTGGTTTGGGGATCTATATATATATATATATTCATTTTGGGGGTATATAAGGGATGGTATTTAAGATCAGGGGGATGGGTATTAGATGTGGTGCAAATAATGTTTTGGCAAGATTGGGGATATCCGCAAAAACTGTGAAAAACTCTGGGTTTTTCGTCAACAACCATCGATATTCCACGAATCGCAGAACAATTTATTGCAGCTGGTTGGTGGTTTCAACCCCTCTGAAAAATATGAAAGTCAGTTGGGATGATTCTTCCCAATATATGGAAAAAAAATGTTCCAAACCACCAACCAGTACAGGTTCTTCCTGTTTTCTTCCTGACAGAAATGGATGTGCAGCTGGCATTTTATGGTCATCATCTGCTTTTCTCCACCAGGACCAGACCACGAAACCCAGAGTGTCTCTGTCTTCCAAAGCTTCATGTGGATCATGTGGGTCTGTCTGAAAATGATGACCAAGCCCCAAGGGTGGACTTTGAATGGTGGATTTTTGATGATACTTTCCACAATAAGTCACCCTTTGATGGGTCAAAATCCTATGTTTTTTGGGGAATGTCTGGGTTAAGACCCTATGATCGGAGAATTAAACTGCCAAAATCCCACATGTCTTTGGGTCGCGCCGCCCCGCTGCACCTTCAGAAACCGCCTCACCTTTCCAAAAAAAGGTCGAACGGGGGGAGATGATGTGAACCCAAATACTAAGTTGGGCGAACACTTATATTCCATGAAATCCCATTGTACTTCCATTATCAAGCACTATTGGTCATTCTTAGTCCGGGTAATGTCAACCCTGGATTAATAAACCCCTAGGCTGTTTAATAGGGGGGATACCCTTTAAGTATTAGATGATGACTATTGGAGGAGTACCCCACTAATTAGTAAACCATGGTTTATACATCTGGGGTTGACATTACATCATAATGTTTCAAAAAAACCTCAAAGTCGCGACCATACACGGGATGAATTCCCCCTTTTTACCTGACCATGACTCCGGTGAGGTCACCGGAAATGTCACGTCACGTTGTCATTTGCCCCGATATGTGTCCGGATGTTACACTACTTGAACAATAAAGAAACCACCCAGTTCGGTGATACAGTTGCTGAAGTTTGGTGAAGATGTTCACCACGGAAAGCTCGGATTCTTGTGGTTTTGAAGCTTCCGGAGGAGGCAAGGGCTTGCCAATTTTAAGAGACAATTGCAGATGATTACTGTGTGTTCATTGTCATTTCTAGCGATAATATGCTTGTAAAGACCAATTCTCATGATTGTTGTTGGTTTTGCCATGATTATGGTTATGGGTATTGCTATTACCATCTATTACTACTACTTACCCATGTTATCATTGGCATCAGCATCATTTTTCTCATTATTATCATTATTACGATCATCGTCGTCGTCGTCGTCATCTCCATCTCCATCTTCATCTTCATCTTCATCTTCTTCATCATCATCAGCAGCAGCCGCAGCATTATCGTTAGTACAATGTTCATTATCATCATCATTATCATTCCTATTTGATCATATCCTCCGGTAATCAAACGTGGAAATTGTACATTCACCATTTAGTTCGATGATTCTCCCATTTAAAGCTCCAGTTCGTTCGGGGATTTTCCAGCTCCATTAAAATAAAAAATATCCTATGATTATCCCATAGTTATCTCTGTTAGGCCATAATATGAAACCATATAAAACATTATAAAACCACAACCATCTAAGTGGATTTGACCCAGATCCATGGCTCACTCTCAAGTTCCAGTTCTCGAGCTCCACACCTTCCCTTGCCTCGGCTCCCTCCTGACGGTTCCACCAAATTTTTGGGGGGTGCCGCATGCCCAATGATTTTAATGCCTTTCCTCGGTTGAAACCGCCAGTGTTGGATTGAAAATGATTGAAATCCCCAACTTCCACAGAAAACACCCGGGGCGAATCTTTCGTCCTGCCGGGGTGGGGGAGGCCTCAGAGTGCCATGGCGAGGGGAAACCTAAGTCGTGGTACCTCCAAATCGACCATTTATAGCTAAGACTTTCCAAGAAAAACACCATCCAGCTGTTGGGGATTCCATGATTTCCATGCGATTCCCCATTGATGGAAAAACAAACGCCACAGTCAGTGTGACCCATATGTAACTGTAATATAACTATATCACCCATATAATACAACCAATAATGATATAACCAAGAATGATATAACCTATAACTGGGTTCCACGGTTATGACGCACTTGCTAAGTGGGATGCACAGACAAGTATCTTACAGGTCACCGGAGGGTTTCCTATGTGACGGAATTATCAAATAATGTAATTTTGGGGAAAATGTCCTATGTACAACCTGGTAAACTAGTACGTACTGAGAGAAAGCTGTCAAAGAATATTAGAGGATTATGATGTGGTAAACCCAATTGCTGGGTTTAAAACAACAATTGGGATGCTTTATGTAAGCAGTTTCTGGAAAATTTGGGGGTTGTTGATTATTGGGTTTACCACACTAACTGACTCATAAACGTAGTTCTGAACTGCTTACGAACAGGGATGCACATTCAAGCAGTTCTTGCGCTTTGTGTCTAAAATTCTCCAGCCCCGAAAAAACTTTCCCATCTATCATCTTGGTCAATGAATCGAGATGAATTTGGGTCATCTGAAGATCCACTGTGATATCCTGTTGGTCATTATTCACCATATTTTACGATGTTCACCTACATCCTACATCCAAATTCACTGATCTTCACCTACACTCCCTCTGGTTGATTCCCTTAAAAAAAAAAAAACACGATGCCGCGCGCCGCATCCCCAAACATCCAAAAAGCCGCAGCCGCCCCATTTTTCCCCACGCGATACATGATGTCGGTCCGCACCAACAACTTTTCTCCAGAAAGCACCTGGCTGCTGGGAGAGTGGAACTGATTGGAACTGGGCGATTTTTGGAAGTTTTTTGCGTGTCTGAAAATGGATGAAAATATGGGTTATATCATGTTATAATGTTATATATATATACGGTATACCCCAAAAAGATGTCAATGTCAATGTCGGGAAAAGTGAGCTAAATGTTGCTGAAGTCCACGTGGACGTGGCATTTTTAGCCATTTTTGGAGAAAGCCATGGCAGCCGTCGTTGTGACAGATCTCGACGGTCAGTTCACATATGGACAGTTACCGATTTGTAGATGATGTGCCTATCAGCCTATCAAACATTGGCCATTTTATGCCATTTTCCATAGCAAACTGTTAGATTACCAGAAGCTAATTCCTCCACAGGTGACCCAACCATCAGGATTCACACCTCTGAACCTTCATGAAGAGGGCTTGGATGACCTAGGCCGAGGCCTTGGGAACTTGTGGTATATTCCCATGATTTATCCTCAAGTTTGCCCCCTAAATCCACCAATTACCATGACTTTGGGGAGTAGATCTTCCCTGTTGAAAATCGATCAAAATGACCATAACTTGGAGGTGAACCATGTGGTAAACCCTCCATAAACAATCCTGAAGGACTCACCCGAAATGGGAAGTAACCCTCCAAAAACTGGAGCGCTTTATTATTGGGCTCATCAAAAAAAACATGTACATCCCAGCAACTACAGGAAGGGGCCTCATAGTTAGCTAAGTTGACTCATAACTAGGTAAAAACTAGGCTTTATAGGGGATATAGCCTGATATAGCTATAGTCGGATGTGTTTATAAAACTTATAGCTAGGGGTCCCCTTCCTGTAGGAATCTCCCATAAATCAGTTCCTGGCCAACCTTTGAGGCCGCCCACAGCCAGGGTGAAGGCCATGGGGGAACAGCAGTGCATCGCCTGCTTTCGGCTGCACCCTCAATGCCACGCGCAAAAAGGCGCGATCGCACCTGGGCGATAGCTGTAGCATTTTTGTAGGTGGAGAAGAGGGATATGAATGGGATATGAATGGGATATGAGTGGGATATGAGTGGGATATGGGATACCCTATGGTGAACTAACATAGCAATGGAAAATGGCTATTTATAGTGGATTTTCCCATCAACAATGGTGATTTTCCATTGCTATGTTAGTTTACCAGAGGGTACTATCAATTCTGGGATTTGAATGGGATAACCAACCATTTAAGTTGGTTGCCCAAAGTTCAAACGTGTAAAACATACTGTAGGCGCCGGGTTTGGAGCTTCACATGCTCCACCTTGAAACAAACCTTGAAACCACCCACGCAGGGCAATGGGCCATGTTTAATCACAAAGTCATGGCCACATTCACCTTTGATGAGGATCCACCAGTACCATTACTGTTGTTTCCAAGTTGCTGTGGCGTCAGCTTCTTGTTGGACACCGGCAGGCTGGGGTCGGGTTCAAAAAAGCTGGTCTCACCTCCCTCGAAGGTGTCGTTGGTATAGAGCCTAGGTGGATGAGTGGTGGATTGGGTTGCATTCATATTGGGGCTTCTTCAAGTGAGGGATTATTTTGGATCCCATGGTTGTTTCAATACTAAGAATAAAACGGTCTGACTTGGATGATTTAGGCTTCCTAAATCAGCACTGCAGAGGCTGTTTGACTCCATTGTAGCCCCATTTTAGGAACCCCATGGAACCCCCCATGTGATGTTCATCTCACAGTCTCAAAAAGTCCTGACTTCGGGATGGACCATTCTGGACCTCTCCACCAAACGTGCCAAGTCGCAACAGGGAGTAGGCGGAAAAACTGGACAGCACGTTTTGGGTTTCACCTCGGCCGCAGTGACTGGATGGACCTTGGGATTCTGGGATGCTGATTTCTTCCCCTCCAAAATCGCTGGTGGATGTCCCAAAACATGGCCAAAGACCCTTGGGATCACCCATAAAACTGGCCATAACTCCCATTGAACCATTGATGAAATGTTTGGCGAAAAAAAGCCAAAAAGCATCAGAATTTTCAGGGAAAAAAACATATTCCCAATGATTCAACCATGTTCAACCGTTCAACCCCCATTCGCTCACCGATTCAACTGCTTCAACCACGGTCACAGAGGCAAAAGGAGCGATCCCAATGCGGCCGGCTCAGGTCACCTGACCTTGGAAATCTGGTGATTCGTCATGTGGAGCTTTCCTAAAATGGGGGAAAGCTCCATTTTTCGATGGGCAGACTTCCATGAAATGAACCATCCACCTCTTGGGGTACCCCCATGACTTGGGAAACCTCCATGTAAAATTATGGTAACATGTCAACATCCCCAAGTCTCTAAAAAAGCGGATTTGAAAATCTTTCATCCGTTGGATCCCATCTTTTCGGAGATACTCCCCTGACTCAACATGGGGATGCCATATTCAAGATGGAAAAAAATCAGATGGATCCTCCATGGAAACACCTCCAATTCGACCTTAAAATCTCCAGGCTTGCCAGCTGATACCTGTAGCAGCGCAGGAAGGAGCTGATCTCAGCACCAGGTGCCTGGGCGGCCCCTTTTTGATCGCCAAGTTGACGCAAATGACTTACGTAACTGTTGGGTTAATTCAGGGAACAGCATGGGATACAACGAACTACAGTAGTTAATGTGTTTATAAAATTGGATAAACTAACTGTAACTAACTTGTAACTGGGGCATAGGCTCTTGCACTTGCTGAACAGGCTAGAAGAAGGGTATTGAACAGAATTTCAAAAAGAGCACCTGCTCGAATACCTCAAAGTTTGGCTTTGGGCATATTTAGATGATTGAGTAATTATGTAAATCAACTGGTGAATGGTTGGTCGATCAATCCATCCCAGGAATCACCGTTGAAACACGTCGAACATACGTCAAAACTGTGTCAAGTATGTTCTACATGGTGTTCCATCACCCTCCCGGAAAAGAAGGTTGCCGTAAGGCTTCACCCGCATTTTTCCCATCGCTCACCCGCAACACCGTGAAGCACGGCGCACCTCGAGTGTTGCGTTGCAACTTGGTCCAGCATGTGAAGGCAGCAGGGGCCGCAAGCGCCTGAAGTCCCGTGCTCTGCGGTGGGGTTGTCAAATGGGATGGATACCCCAAAATATCCCATATTTTTCCAATAAATCACCATATGGGTAGCCATTTTTACAAGGCACATGATGATCAACCATCAAATTCTTGTGGCTAGCCTATTTCAAGACTTAAATCATTAAATCCACTTCCTGCTGCTTGTCTCAGACCTGGAACCATTCAAAACCCGAAAGTCCCCTGCCATCGTGAACAAAATTAAACCATCCCCATTAAAACCCAATCGTCATAAGAATAAAAATGATCATATTGATAATAATAATAAGAAAAATGCTAATAATAACAATAAGAGTAAGAAAAATAAGAAGATATATAATAATTGACTTGTACTAATAATAATAATAATAACAAAAACAATTATACGTACTATAATATATATATATGTAATACATGTGTGGGGTATTAAAAATCAAGGCTTTCAAAACACGATGTCCAAACTTTGGGAAAATCGCCTCACATTTTTGCCCCTTCAATCCCTGGGGCGGCTTTTAATATCCCAACTTTTGAAGGGCTCCATGGTCATGATATGCTCATTGATCAAATCCCAACTCTCATGGTCATGATATGCTCATTAATATGCTCCATGGTCATTATATGCTCATGATATCCCCATATTATCGCTACCAACATCTACCCAACATCTTGACATCTTGACATCATTTTGATAAAAACTATAAATCCGATCAAAGCATCTTCTATCGGAGTCTTCAAATAATGACAGGTTATAAACCTGGCCATTGTGACTTTGGAGGTATTCCGATCAAAACATCTTCTATCATGTGGGAATGGGTCAAAACCATGTAGCCCTGGTGAACATCAAAATAGGTGGCAAATGGATGTTCATCCCCTAATAAACTGTATCTATAGGTATTGATCCATAGCCATGTAGTTGGGAAGCTCTAAGTCTGCCCCTTCGGCCTCCCCAAGATCTCCAAGGACGCAGTGACTGCTCGATGATGTTGGCTTTCGCGGCGCTGTTCGGCCACGGTCTCGGTGTTTTTTTTTGCAGGGCATCTCACAAAAATATAGCGAAACCATGGGAAATGGTGCTTTAACCAAGATAAATGTAATTTCAGAATTCATGTGTATATATATATACATATATATATATATTATAGTTATTCCATGTTATTCCTGTTAGCCAAGTTGCTTTCTAATCAACTTCACTGGGGTGTATGATAGAGATATCGAACTACGAGTAGTTGATGGGCTGTACAAATCAACTTATGACTAGGGGCACCACCTTGAATGATTTGGAGAAATCATCCAACTAAGAAGGGGAATTGTCCAGCAAGCCACTGATTGCCGGATGAGGTTTGGGCACGGCAAGAATATACATACAGGAGTTTTGTCTCCATCTAGAAATTGAGGTATTCTTCACATATCTTCACATAATCCAATGTGTCTTTCCCAAAAAATAAACATGAGCCATGGTCAATACTCACTATATATATATGGTTGATGGTCATCCCATCCATAATAAGGATCCTTATAGTAGTTATTATAAATCCCTATGAACCATTGGATGACTAGCCCCTATTAATGGTTATTAACCATGAGTATTGACCATAGCTCACATGGTTCCTGGTCAAATCCCAAATTTTCTGAAGTCTGGGTCATCCAGGCTCGCTTTGCACGTCCACCATGCGCCAGCAAAACGGCCTCTGCTAGCCGATGTGCCTCCTGGAGGATTCGGAGGTGGGGATAATCAAAAAAATAGATGTCAACCTAATTATATATCTAATCTAATATATATATATAGTAATAGTAATAGGAATAGTAATAGTAGTAGGAATAGTAATAGTAATAGTAATGGGAATAGTAATAGGAATAGGAATAGTAATAGGAATAGTAATAGGAATAGTAATAGCAAAAAATCCCACTAAAAGTACTCATAAATTGCTGTTCTATCTTTTTAGGGGGCTACAGTATATAGATACTAGCTGGTCACACCAGTTTGTAAGTGGACTATAATTCTTATCCCCATACACCTAGTTGTAAGTAGGGTAAGTAGGGTTAGTATGACCGATCAATAAACGCTGATTGAAGCCAATAGCGTCAATTGAACCAAAACAAATGTCCAAAACTCTGTGCATAAAAATAAAATTCAAAGTCATCAAGTGGTTGCGAAACTTCATTCGTAGCCCCAACGGCTCTCTATTTTGGGGGAGAATATGGATACAACACAATACAGCAATAGCTCCATATACAGTTCCACCACATTGCCATGTCATGACTCCCATCCTCAGGCGAGAAGGCGTTACAAATCAGGAAAGCGCCAGGGACAGCAGGCAGATCCTGAAGACAGGCTACCCAGCCCATAGCTCCATGGCTGATTCATGGTTTGTTGAACTTGTTTCCATCCGGAGTCTCCAAAGATTACCCCTAAACACCCTGAGCCTCGGAAAAAAGTTGGCGTCCAAACATGTGGATGGTAAAACACCATCTGGTTATGACATTCACAGTTTGCCATGGAAAATCAACACCCATTTTTAAGAACGGTAAACCATCCATTTCGATTAGGGCCATCGAAAAACCATGGCGAACTGTTAGTCATAACCAGAGGGTATATCCCATTAAAACCACCATTTTGTTGGTTAAACCCCATGAAAAACCACCATTTTTTACCACCATTTTCCTATGGTTTTCCTACCCTCAGATCTTCCAGGCCTGCCGCGTGGGCACCACGGCCGTGGTCCACGGCCACTCCTCCAAGGCTTTGCTGAAGGCCAAGGCCGCCGCGCTCAGGGCAGCCTGGAGTTTGCGCCGAAGCCCATTGGAATCTTAAGAAAACTGAAGTCCCCAATCTTAGGAAAATGGTGGTTTAATGGTGGTTTTAATGGGGTTTAACCAACAAAATGGTGGTTTTAATGGGATTTACCCTCTGTTAATTTAACATAACTATGGAAAGATCCACCATTTTTCATGGGAAATGTCACTATAAATGGACATTTTCAATAGCTCTGTTAGTTTACCAGAGGGTAGTTAGTTAGTGAAAGCTAGTTATTTAGTGAAGTTTAATTCGTGACCCTCCAGCAAACTAATGTAGCTATCAGAAAATTGCCTGTTGTACAGATCATTTACTCATTAAACATGTGATTTCCATAGCTATGTTTGTTTACAAGTACCAGAGGGTAATAAGATTGAAGTCCTAAGATCACCTTTTAAAATGTAGTTGTTTAAGAGATTAACTAAAGTTCTTTTGGTTCATCCTATGGCCTAGTTGAAGGATTAACCACAATATAAACTACCCTCTGGTAATTTAACATAGCTATTGAAAATGGCAATTTATAGTGGATTTTCCCATTAAAAATGGTGATTTTCCATAGTTATGTTAGTTTACCAGAGGGTATATTGAAAGGTCTCAGGCTTGTATTCAAAACAGTATGATTTAGTTGGTTTATCAGTGTTTCAGCCCGGCATTATTTGCCTAAAAAACCGATAACTATTTGGAATCAAGCCAATAGTTGACGACATCTCCAGTGTACCCGACAGAAACCGCTACCGCTCCCACCTGCGTGCTTTCGTCAGGCAGCGGGGCAGTCTTCGCCCTGGGAGCCGTGCATCGTTCACGAAGTGATGGAGCCCCAGCCGATGGCAAGTTGAAATTGATGATTTTCAGCTGGTTGGTGATTTTTACCATTCTTGAAAAATATGAACGTCAGTTGGGAAGGATGACATCCCATATATTATGGGAAACTATTTTTTTTGTGTGAAACCACCAACCAGTCATGAAAAGACACATTTCCCAAGACAGTGGACAGATCAAATTATCAGAGTGTTATATAAATTCTATAACTTCCTGACATCAATGGCTATGCCAGAGATGGCATACAACGGCCTCTCCTGGGTCCCAAAATCGGGCCACTGGGCTACACTCTGAGGCTAGGTTATCCTAAACCCCAAAAACTCTCTAGGCAACCAGTGGTCATTGGGTATCCTCTAGAACTCATTCATTCAGACGTAAATTTCTGTTGCTGGGAGGTGGCTATGGATCAAAAGCCATAGAAACCCCTTCTGTTCACGTCAAATTCGTATCGATTTATGTTCATCCCACGAAAAAATCTGGTGAATATCCCACCATATCCCCGTCTGTGATGCTGATTTAATGCTACTTGGAGGATCATCCCACCTGGTAACTGGTGAATATAAACCTGGTGAACCTAGGTCCCCGGAGTTGATTCTCCCATCAAGGCAACTGGGATGATTCTCCAAGAACATCATGCCATTCTTCTTGCTTACCCTCTGGTTATGTCAACAGTTTGCTATTGAAAATGGGCATTTAGAAATCGTTGATTTACCCATTAAAAATCGTGACTTTCCATAGTTATGTGATGTGAGTTTACCAGATGGTACTTTCCCATTCATAATTATTAACCATTCATCACCAATGCTAACCATTAAGAACGATTTTATTAACCAATAATGTAAACCGTTATTAACCATTCTCAACCATTATTGACCATTACTAATCACTATTAACAATTACTGCCCCTCATTCATGTCAACCCCGGATTAATGAACCATGGTTTATTAATTAGGGGGTACCCTCCAAATACTGTAGTCACAATATGATACATACAGTAAATGGTATCCCCCAATGCAACAGCCTAGGGGTTTATTAATCCAGGGTTGACATTAACCACTATTAAATGACCAACCCTGATCATTCCCCCGGCTCCAACTAAAAATTTGCCGGCCTCCCACTTGAGGCGACGTCCTTTTTTACGTGGACCTCAGGCATTTCTCGCAGCCACACGGGAGAAATGGAGAAATGGTGAGTTAACGAGGAAAAATGGTGGTTTAATGCTGATTTATTGTGATTTAAATGCTGATTTATTGTGATTTAAATGCTGATTTATTGTGATTTAAATGCTGATTTAATGCTGATAGATTACAATACTTCACTTCAGCTGCTTTGAGGCGTGGGATAATTTCCCTTAGCCGAATGATTCGCCAGCAATTCAGTGACGTCACAGTGAGGTCGTTAGAGCTATGGAAAATGGCCATTGAAATAGTGAGTTTTCCCATTGAAAATGGTGATTTTGCATAGTTTTGTATATTTACCACAGGGTATCCCGATTGTATGCCGGATTTACTGTTCGAGGGAAGACAATGACAAGAACTGGATGGTGCGAGACGAACCCTTTGCTCAAGAGCGAGTGTATTCAATCAATGATGAAAGTGGATGATATTTGTCGAAAAAATCTCACAATCAGCATGTCCCAACACATGGCCACCCCTACCCTGGACGATTAGGTATTACCTAAGCCGCCAGAATTAGGGGTACCCCATGTTTAGACAACATCCAACTCTGGGACAGAGACATGTTGTTGGCTATATCTCCCACGCAGTTCCATGATTTCCACAGAAAATGGTTGGTTCAACACCCAATCTGTTGTTGATGTTAGGTTGTTTTTTCATTTATATAAAGACAAACCAATATCATGTAGTCAATCTTGAATACCATGTAAAAAAAAACAAATAGTCTATTACATAACTCTATACATTATATATATATTGATATATATATATATATAGATATTGTATATGTATACATGTGCGCATTTATGGCACAGAAGATTTAAGATGATCAAAGCATCAAAGTAGCCATCCAGTTGGTCCGGATATGTCCAGATCCAGGTTCCCGCGCCACGGCTACTCCCAGCTCAAGGAGATCCGCATGGCTGGCCATGGCACAGCTTGCACAGCGGCCACGTCATGGGGTGAACTGGGGCCTCCACATGTTTTCTCAAAAAACATCTTGTTCAAAAAGAATGGGATAATTACTGCTTGGTGGTGCAATAACCATCTTAAAAAATATGAGTTCGTCAATGGAAAGGATGACATCCCATATATGAAATGGAAAATAAAAAATGTTCCAAACCACAAACCAGATTAGGTATAATTTGAGTAGAGCCAAGCAAACTTGGGATCACAGTGAGAGCAGCTAAAATTGGAGATCTTTGCAGGCATGGTTGTCAATCAGTTGATAGTTGATTGCTAGGGGCTGGACACCAAAAAAATGGGTTTCCTTAGTGTTGGTCTATTTCTGCTTGCTGTGTTTCTGCCAACTTCACTGCATTCTTCTTGGATAGATCTTCGCAAGTCTTGGAACCTTTGCAGGACATGAAAATGTGGTGCTGGGCAAGCAAACAGGTCAACCTCAAAAGGCAAACTTGAAGCAACAAAATCTTATTGAACAGCCTCTCCATGGTTTTTAAAGCCCCAATGTAGCTTGTCCATTTGTTTGACGTTATTTTCAGGAGATCCTGGCACCAGTCACCACTCCGGTCGCAGCCCCGGTGGTTTTTGGAATGATCGCAGCCCAGGAGCTGTACAAGTCGCAATGCGACGTCGCGATGCGTCAAACCGCAGCACGCCGCTCGCAGGGATGTGCAGCGGGGTGCCGGGAAACCAATGTCCGACGTTGCAAAACAACCTGTGTTGCTATGGTCTCACTGATCTTGCGAGTTGTCCCTTCCAAAGGTACTCTCTGGCTATTTAACATAGCTAAAGCCATGGCCCAGGTATAGATGATAAAAATGATGATTTACGTATTAAAGAAACTTGTGATTTTCCATGGCTACGTTAAATTACCAAAGGGTAGGTATGGGATGGTATGGGTAGGTGAACACTACCAGCATCCGAACCTGGAAAATTCATGAAAATTACCATGTTCGTGTGATACATTATCGACAAGGAAGTGATTTTCCTCTTCAAAGTCCTGAGACCAGAAATGCCACGCTCGCTTCATGTCTGACGGACATGTGTCTGACAACCCGGCTGCACCAAAAACTGTACAAAATGGTGGGCCCTTGAGGCACATCGTACCCACGGTACCCAACAGGTTTCCTCTTGAGTTAAAAAAATCCGCCAGGAATCAACAAATAAAGCAACCACAACACTGCCATGATAAATACCATATATATATAGCTATGTAAGTTATTTCAACAAATTCCTTATGTTCGTCTTGGAATATCTTGGGATATCTTTTTGGACACCACATTCCAATTTGTCGACCATCTCAGTAGGCCAGGCTGTTGCGTTCCACCTCCTTATGGATCCAATGTCCACCATCCTGGATAGTCTGAATGAAGTCGCTGCGCACGATCTTCCCGCGGCGCTTGTGCCACAGTCCACCACCCTCCTCCACTTGATCATCCTGAGATGGCGACCCTCCGCTGTCATCGTGGGAAATCACTGAACTAAATGGGGGGTCTTTAGTCTTGGGTGCCTGCAAAAAAAAACAGTGGTTTGAGATGATGTGTATATATCCAAAAATTGATGGCAATTGATGAAAGATGACTCAACTATCCATCCATCCACGGTTTTTCCTGGAGGTGACAAAATGTTGCGGTGGTCAGTCATTGCCACGTCCCAAAAAACTTTGGCCACCAAATCCTTCGACAACGTCATACAACGTCTACAGCTGAGGCGTACAATTTGTGACACCTGGGAGTGAAACCCAAGTTTGGATTAAGTACTCAACGCGTGACCAGTCAGACTTGCAGTGTTTGTTGTGGGTCCAAACTCTGTATCAAACAAATATGGATGGATATGGATGGCATAACACCACAAAACTCACCAAAATCAATCAGCCAACTGCGTTGATGATGTCCAGCAGAAATCCAATCGGTTTGGCCGAGTTATGTTGGCCAACTTACCATAAATCAACTCATGAATCATTTTGGCCAAATATCTAACTGGCAGCTTCAGAGCAAGGTTTTTGGGGTGATATCCATGCCAATGGTTCATCATCTTCTTTATTTGTTATAAATTATAAATCATAACACCCAGTCTCCCATGTTATAAATGAACTATAAATCGACTATATAAATAATATCATTAACCCAGCTTTGCAACCCAACAGCATACCTGAATCTTCCACCTACGTCTTTTTTCAGACCCTGTGCCAAAGTCCTGTTTTTTCAGTACCCAGAAAACTTTTCAGGACCTACTCTCA
>Ga0126342_10011706_pt1 | contig 15659 bp, 14 predicted proteins | sample Cyp1metagenome_FD_92528 | JGI IMG/M metagenome (GOLD analysis project Ga0126342, IMG submission 92528) | Coral microbial communities from Lord Howe Island, Old Settlement Bay, Australia - Cyphastrea 1 metagenome | ecosystem: Host-associated > Invertebrates > Cnidaria > Coral ...
CTATTTTCCGACTCCTGAATTATATGCATTCTATAAGGAATTTTTGCCGTGGAACTAGCATTTCATAAGGAATTTCTTATAAAATGGCGCCACCCGGGTTCAACTTAATATTATAAGGGGGATGTCGATCTTATAGATTGGGGCATGTTCCACTTCATTTGTTTTCATCCAGGGTTCGACAGAACTGCTTTTGTGCTTAAACATCCTTCGCCAGCTCCCACAGCCAGCATTCGAATCAGGATTATTGGGCAGACACGGTTCGTCCTGCTGATGACCCCATCCAATGATAGCTGGAAGGTTCCCGCGGAAGCGGGCGCTTTTTGTGTCAGAATTTCATGGGTCAATATTTACGGATATTTTTCAGACCCCAAACCACAGCTTCACTGGTCCACGTTTTGGATCATAAACCATAAATAATCATTTTATTTTGGGGCACGCAAATTTGAGTAATACCCATGTAACTGTTGAACTACTGTACGTGTTAAAGTAAGACCTCGCCTCACGCCTCAAATGAGTTTTTCTCAATGTGGATGTGTGCATTCATAGGTTCGCATGACTGACTCCCAGACGAAGGAACTTGCTGTAGTACTTCAGCAAGACTTCGATGATACCAAAACACGTTGGGAAGACTTCCAAGCTGTTTTCTCCATGTAAGAAGCAATGCATCTTTAGTCACAGGATGGGCAGGTTTTTTTCCTACTTTGGTTTGTCTTGAAGAAGGATTTCTCAAATTGTTGGTCGCTTAACATTGTAATCTTGCAGGTAGCATTTCCCTATGAAACCATGTTATCGTCTCTAAACTAGTTGTTAAACCGTGTTAAACCTTCTTTTTGGTCGGTAAGGTTGAAACTCAAATTTTGTTTCTATACTTCCGAAATTAGATGTTTGCAGTGCCATTTCGCCATTCCCTTTCCCAGGTCTATCGGCTCTTTAAGGAATGGACGCTTGACCATGCACCAGGGGACAGCCCGGGTGACACCGGGGTCGACTCATACAGATCAGTTTTTTTTTGATCCTATAAATGCCATCTACCCTCTGGTAAACTGTCCCATAACGAACTGGAAAGATCCACCATTTTCAATGGGGATTCACTATTTCGACTCGGCCATTTTCAATAGCTATTTCGACAAATTACCAGAGGGTAAATGCCATGGCTATTCGAAGAATGCTGAAAGATGGAGGGAAACATCTCCCCAGGTGACCAGTTGACGAACAATCCGAAACCTTCCCAGAGTGGTGCAGACGCCGCGGTTCCGCCGCGGACCACGCCTCGGGTCCACCCTCTCAGGACGTGTTGTCAGCTGCCGGTGCCGTCGCAAGTCATCAAGAGCGACACCATCCGAAAGCGGCAGTCCACGGGGATGATCCTGGCGCGGATCGTCCAACAGATGCTGGGATCCTGCTGGGATATCCCAATAGATATTAATATTGATGGGATAATAAATATACGTGCCTATTATTGATGAGATAATATATATATATAATTATTATTTATATATCTATAATTAATTAATAGATATATTTATGTATATTATCCCATATATAGATATGAATGATTAATGGTATATTCATGGTTTTTTTCTGGACATTTTCATAGATAGGACTTGAATATAATATAATATAATCAAGGATCTATAATCTGATATCTGGGTGGGGATGGTATTTGGTATATGAATAGGATGTTCCTGGGACGTAACAATAGTTGGGATCTTAAATGATCTTAATTCAGGGGATATTACTGGGATATTCCCGGGAAATAATATATGATATAATTTGATATAATAGTATAAAATCATATCTGGACCTGTATAAAATCAACAATCTGACATATTTGGGTGGCAACTGAAGATGGGATATGTTTTTTCCCCCATTTTTAATGACCATTTTGGCCATTTTAATTTGACAGAGATGATAGACCCATGGCTTCACCATCATGTCAGACTCAGGATGAACGCCAAATCTTGGGGGCCTTTGTGGCACATTTTGCCGGAGGAAAAGGAGACTCCTGTCTTTGAAAAATTCTATCGGCATCCTGTGATGATGTTGGGAATCAACATCTATCAAACGCCCCTCGGAAGAAGATTGATACGTGAAGTTTACCACTGGCAACCATACAGCCATGAAAATGATCAGTTTAAATACGTTTTCTCCTCTCTCTCTCTCTCTGTAAAATGTGAATATGGATTTACAGATATAAATATATGATATTAATATCAATATCAGTAATTAGGTAATGTGTACAGCAGCTTGCATGGGATGTGTTTATATATACATATATATATACACCAGTATTAGCAGAATCATTTTAACTCTGGAACTACCGACCATGATGACTACTGACGGTGATTTTCAGCAAACCATGGCAAAATCCATTGTTGTTTTGCCTAAATCATCCGTGGTGGTCCTATTTTCAATCAATGTGGGTTCAATGAATTTGTTCCTTTCCATTGGGGGATTACCAAACACATTGTCAATTGCATTCGCGTGTAGTATCCTGTTCTCATGCCGGTTGTCACATTTGGGGTAGTACTTGCTCAAACTATCTTATCTTCCACAGAAACCCTTGGAACAAAAAACCTGAGTGATGCTGAATTTCCTTGAACTTTTCTATGTTTGTTGCTTCATCCATCTTTTTTTGGAGTTGACCATGGCTGACGCTTCAACGGCTTCAACGGACCTTCAGCCCGGTTCAGCCAACGGCAGGTCCGGTGGGCATCGCTGGATGGCTCTTGTGGCCTCGTTGAACAAGGCGTGCTCGCAGTTTTACTCCGGGGCCAAAGACTCTGGGCCCATGGATTGGACGATTGGACCCCCATTGGATCACCATTTTGATGGATGGTAAATGATGGTAAAACACCATGCATAAAAATATGGGTGGTTGATGACATGGCTAAAAACTAACATGAAAGACACATCAATATGATATTGGTTGATATTTCTTAATAGACATAGAGAGACATTGCTGATTTGATTTTTTTTTAAGGCATCTGACATCATGATATAGTATGATATGTGTTAACATGACCTAAAATTAATCATGTTCTAACTTTAACATCATGTCATTAATATACATGATATATCTATATATCATAATCTGGGTTTGACGTATACTTTTGTTCTGCTGCCACCGGCCTGGTTGCGGCTGCGAAGGTCGATGCAAAACCGGTGGTTCATCAGATTACCCGCTATGGCTTTCAAACATGGAACTGGGAAATACTTGGAAATACCCCATTTTTATGGAGATAATATGAGATAATATGGAGGTTTCAGAAGGGAAGAATCATATGCACATATATAATATACGTATAGACATATGTATAGACATATGTATATATGGGATTATATGGGGTTGATTTTCCATTGCCATGTTTGATGACCGGAGGGTAGACCCGTGCTGCTGAACATAACTTGGTATTGCTTGGTGGACCTAAGCTTTGCTTGGTGATAATCATAGATACCTTCAGGGTGACTTACTGCAAGGTAAATCAAAATGGGTCTATGAAGGTCACTTACGGGAATCAACCGCAATTGGTTGGGTGATTTCAGACAGGTTTGACTTTCCAGTCTATCAAAACGTAGGGTGGAAAGTATGAACCAAAAAAGCTGAACGACTATTGTCACCCCACAGGTTCCGGAATTCAGAAACACTTGCGCCTTAAGCTGGTTTTGTTGCTCTCAGGAATGCACGGACTCGGCAAGCCTTTCAGTCAACTTGCAAAATCTTTTTCGGGATGCGCTTCTGGACTTTGCCGAATCTCGGAATCACTGGGAACTGAATGAACTGAACCGCCAGACAGAAACTGAGTTTTCATCATAGGCGTCAAGCAGAAAATTAATTCCAATAATTGTAAATTATAGGAGATACTGGAAAAGTAACTGTTTCAGCATGCCTTTTGTAGGATTGTAGGATCAATATCTATATTATGTACCATGCGAATGCGTGTTTGCACATGTTTTTTCCTACATTGCACACCTGCACGCTCAGTTTTTACAGTACCCGCCCTTCCCCGACGAATAAACAAGTCAAAAAGAACTTGTCAATATTATCTTCAACATCTTCCACTCATACCCATATTTCATAATATTTTATGATATGTTATATATTTTTCTGTTTCATTGCATCCCATGAACAATTAAAGGAACAAGATGTTTCTGTCAATCCTCATAGTTTTCACCAAATCCGAAAATTAGTATCACCAGAAAAAGATCCCCATGAATATTCCCATTAAGGATCCATGAATGGCTATTTTGGATTGTAAATCTCCTATATTTTTGCCAACGAAAATGATATACATCACATATATATATAGATATATATATATATATATAGATATATGGGATATATCATATATCCCATCAAATGTCCTGAATCCATTCATATCCCAGCAAGAATTCTTGGCCAGGACAACAACGACCGGCAAGTTCCCCAGCACTTGGTGATCTATCGCGGCTTCGTGGAGGACGAGGACTATCCATCTCTGGAGGTTGAGCTGAAGTCCCTGCAGGCGGTGCTCAACGTGGCGGCGAAGCAAATACGAGAGGAGTATGTGCCGGAGATCACCTACATCGCGGTGGCCAAACAGGACCGGAATGTGGGAAAAGCAATAAAAAAGAACAGGTTTGTAGCAGGTTTGCCTGCTATATTCTTGGGTTAGTAGATATCCATTGAATTGATATTGATCATATGGATATTAGATGGGGATGGGTCAAAATTTAAGACCACTGATCTTAATATATGTTTATCATTAACCACAATCTATAGATGGGGTACCCAAAAAATTTGGCCTCCAGATATTCACAAGAGAATGTCTAGAGTTGTAGAGTTGTGGGATGGATAATTTTTGGGTACCCTCTGGTAAACTAACATAACTATGGAAAGATCCACCATTTTTAATGGGGATTCATCAACTATAAATTGCCATTTTCAATAGCTATTTTGACATAACCAGAGGATACCTGTAGGACTGGGATGATGTAGAATTACCCAAAAATTGTGCTTCTGGGATGTTCAGAGGCCTAGCTTGAAAAAAAATCTACAAACGGGTTATATATTTTCATCTATTTTCCATAGCTATGTGTGCCAGAGGCTAGGTGATTTTTTTGGTGTTTTTTTTGCACCTGTGATCAGTGTGATCTTGAAGATTTCATGGGGATAATCCATCAAGAGACCATGGGTATCGTTTTGGACCCATGGCGGGGCATCCACCATTTAGAGATATTTGTGTCTGAAAATAGGCTCCCCGAAAATCCCCAATTCCAATGGATGATTTTCATCTGAAATCACCATTCGAATGGCCATGACATGGAAAATAGGGTATACCGTATACCATATACCCTCTGGTAATTTAACATAGCTATGGAAAATCACAATTTTTAATGGGAAAATCCACTATAAATGGTCATTTTCAATAGCTATGTTAGTTTACCAGAGGGTACCGTATACCCCATGTTCAAACCACCGCGCCGCAGTTCGGTGGTTGGTCAGGATGACATGCGCATCTTCAGCCTACGACCTGATGTGGCGAACATTGCAAACCCAGAGTCAGGCGACGAGGGGCTCTCGAGCCATGTTTTTCAGGACCAAATGGGTAGGTCCTGGGTAGGTCTCCAGGTCTCCAACATTTTTTTTAAGATATATGATTTGCTGGAAAAATCTCTATGTATAGATTATGTTCCCAGCTGTGAACCTAGATTTATATTTGATTTCATTTATATAGTTCGGCTCGCCATGTCTTTCAGACACTGGAGGGTTTTTTGGGCGTTGCAAGTGGCCAAGATGCGATCGTAGTGCATAAGGCGCCCCAAGATTATGCCGTTTGGAAGTTGGTTGGCTGGCAGTTGTCCCCTTGACCCATTGATACCCATTTCCATCCATTTCCACTTGGTAGGGTGATCATCCAAGTGTACCAAGATGGTAATTGTGGGTCAATTGTGGATACAATCAAAGCATAAAACATATTTTGTCCAACGACTGTGTCCACAAAATTTCCTATCGGAAACAGGCAATTTGGGACAAATTCTAGACAAATTAGCACTTTAATGGGAATGGGATCGCAATTGAGCAACAAGGATGGACATGTCACCAGCAGCACAGATATGTTATTGCACTACGTATGGCCAACAAACTTAGTAGGCAGCTGCACTCACCTCAAAAACACATAGTGTAGCCATGTATAGACAACAAAGAGCATCACCAAACAAAATGTGTGTATGTTAGATTTTAAATCATTTTGATGGTATATAACATTATATAACCATATTTAACCATGTTTAACATTGTTCAACCAAGAACAGGATATATGGTCCATGTTGCCAGGGTGGTGAAGCGCCGAAAACAAAAGCAGGTACCGTGGTGGATGATCCCAAAATTTGCTCAAGCACCTTTCCCAGCTTCTATGCCATCAATCAGAGCACAACCAAAGGAACAGCCGTCCCTCGTCAGGATCCGTGATTGTTGATGAGTTTTGTTTTGGTTAGGAATATGTTTACCCCCAAAACATCCCAAAACATTGTAGATTTAGACGCGGACTCGTTATTTTCATGATGTGTTACGTGTCCACAGATTTCATTCCCAGCAACAACTTGTACACAAATTCACAGGTCCATTTAGTAAGGCGTCTGCAAAAACGCGTTACTTCACATGAACACGTGACTGATGAGCCGGGTGGATTTGGGGATACCTTATGTTCAGAATCTGAAAATTGGCTATCCCCTGCTCGAAGATGGATTCCCTTTTTCGCTGGAAAATCCCATGGTAGCTGGAAAATCCCATTGGAACACATTGTTTTGCCAGAGGATTTCATCCCCGTAATTATTTTGTTTCCTAAAAAAAACGTAAGAACGTGGTTTGAGAAATCCTCATGTTTCATGATTTTTCATATCCCTGTGCCCATGATAAAAAATGGTGGATCTCAGTTTGGGTTTTCTAGATCCTGATTTCTCATGCTTGGTGATCAAATAATTACCATCAAATACCCACGTTTGGTGGTTAGTTTAATCATTTAATTCCTAGTGGCTAAACAGTTTTGCTGGTGAGGTCCTCAATTTGGAATTTCCCCAGGTTCCAGCCCACTTTAGTGTCCTGAAGAAGCCCGAGAACATGTCCATGGACTTTATCCAGTCCTTGACCTATCGCCTGTCATTGTCACCTTGGCCTTTTATAGGGAAAGCCAGTCTGGTCTCAGCTGTCAAGTCTCAGCGGGGAAATGACTCCATGATGTTATGGCCATTCTTTTTGGGGAACATGATGATTATTACACATATAACACTCATATAACATCATATAACACTAGTATTGCCCATTGAGATTGCTGGTGTTTCTGATGGGGCTGACTTACCCAGCCAAAAACTAGAAGTGTTTGGCAGGGATGAGAATGGAACAAGCGTGTTCAGTATTGACACTCAGGGTTGGCCATTGGGCCTGAAGACATCTACCACAGTGGATGTAACATTTACCAAATATAGAATACTTATGAATACTTACAGTACCAATGTTTCCACCAAAACACCCAGAAAATACAGAAGAACACAGAAGAACGTTCCCAGATTGACAACCAATGACCGATGGAAGTCAAGATGTCCGACAGATGGCTTCATGCCACAAGGCTGTACTACAACTCCAACGCCGCCATTCGTTTGCCAGCTCCCCTGATGTACGCGCACCGTTTGGCCAAATTTGCGGGAACGGTGCTGCGCAGGGAACCAAGTAATGACCTGAGATTGACGCTCTACTACCTATGACGCGCAGAAAAAAAATGTCCGCGACGTGTTATAGGTTGTGACTAACAATCCCCCAATTCTTTTGGATGTTCTATGTCAGTTTCACATCGAAGTGTTGTAACCCAATTCCAAGTTGGGTATTCCCTTCGGCAACACATCCTGATGGGGATCGTCAGTCAAGTCAGCAGTTTTGGACAGTTTTTAGACATTTTTGGTGCCTCAAATCACATTATTGAATCATTATTGTTGATTAGATCCTTTCTGCCAGTTGCTGTAAGTCGGGTTTGCTTCCCTTTTTTGCTGGTTGATTCCCTCCTTTTCTGAATGCCAAAAATCCCGGCTGTTTTGATTGATGAAATCGAGTAAACCAATTTTTGGCCCGTGAACTCCCATTTTTCGTGGCTTAAACCCAATTTTCCGGTGGGTTAAAAAACCCCGGGCCCTTAAGCAGCCAGGACGCAGCCTGGAATGCGGTAGCTGTGCCCAGTCCGGCAGAGAAGGCTGGGAAAAAAGATGAAAGCTATTGAGGTCCCTGTGGCTGCATACTTGGGGGTGCAGTTGGGGTTAGAAATCCTTGATTGTTGTAGATTTTTTATAATGTCCCCAAGGGGAAATCCAGTACTTGGAGAGTCTATAGGGAATATGTTTTAGTTTTTCGGGGTTCCTTAAGCAAAGCCAAGACATTAAATAACCATTGTTATAGAAACCATTAGTTGGGATATAACCCTACGTACAACTGTGGTGGAATCTGTGCAATTATCAGTGAAACTATAGATCAATGGCCATATCTATGGTTGAATAATGTTCAATATAATGGGATGTATTGTAATATATATATATATATATTATCATATTATGTTAATTTATTAGCAACGGTGGGGGCAAAAAAACAAGTATTCTATGGAAATTGATGGAATATTCGTGGTATATTATATTACTCAACATGAATCTGATATTTGAGTGCTTCGGAAAATGGCCCCCCCCACCTCCAAATAGTCAGTTAATAGGAAAAATCATCATAAGCCAACGGATTTTGGGGTAATTTTCATATTAAAAAAACATAGATCAAAACACTTTCCTACCCTGAAATGTTCACATCAAAATATGTTTTTTCTTTAAACAAATGTTTTTTTTGCGCCTTCTCCCAAATATTGTTGTACACTCTGGTAGTCAAACGTGGCAATGGAACACCTCCCATTTATAGATGATTTTCCCATTAAAACTGCATTTATATATAGAGGATGTCGAATCGCTATATTTGATTACGGATGGTATTTCCATGAATTTGGTATGCTAGAAAGACCCAACCCCCCACTTGGTCCCAGATGCCCTTTCTGTTTGTCCAAACTGACCACCAGTTCTATAATCACTTTCCCACACATTCCCAAGATGGACAAAGAAGCTGTAGCAACCCAGAAAAAATCAAACAGACAGAACAAGAATCAAATCCTAGTGGTAAACTGATGCAAGTTGAACCTTTTATATCCTTTTGAGGGTTACTACATGTTACTACAAATTTTCCCCCAAAAAAATTGGACGCCAGGCGCTGCCCTGGTTCCCGGGCATTGGCAAGTTGCGGCGCCAGCGGCGACTGCAACGGAAGGCGAACCAGGTGAACCCCCAGGAGGCTCGGTATGCTAAATTGCGATAATTTTGATAAAATGGGTTCAAGTTTGGTTAATTAAATGGTTACTTTTAATTCGAATGGTTAATGGTTGCTTTAGTGGTAAGGTGGATTTAATGAACTGCGTCGTTTAATGTATATTTGGAGATTTGCTAACCAAAAAAGAGACATGACGGGTATATGATTGGTGATTTACCAGGAAACGTGCGATCAAACATTTGGATGTGACCTAATATGAAACTGGCTTGTGGTTTGACATATTTGATCATATTTGTTACTTTCCATCCGAGAAATGAGATTATGATCTTGACAAGCAAGTATATTTCAAGGAGGTTCAAACCACCAAGTTTCAAATCTTGAGTTCTCTTCAGTCGTAAGGGATTTTTCACGAATAGTGGATCCCGAAATTCGACGTCATAAATGTGGAGTTTTTTTTGTCAATTATCCAACAATTGACTGCGAGTTATATGAGAGTTATATGAGAGTTATATGAGAGTTATATAAGGGATCATGATGGATCATTAACATTGTGAATCAATCGGGGTGTTATGAATTCCACATCTCACAATCGGCCATCCAGAGGGCTAATGAATGCTAATGAAATCTCAGGCCGTTACGTTGCCAATTGCCCCTCCATCTACCTTTCCAAGGACCATTCCAATGTGAGTTGACATTCTGTTTTTGGGACCAGAAAAGGAGTCCTAGGAGTCCTAGTCCGTCTCATACTCATTGTTGTTGGGTCAAGACTATCAGATTTGCTCCTTTTTATCAACAAGAAACTCCAAATTTTGACGCATCTTTCATCCCAAGGATGGCTGCCGTCATTATGAATTTGGGTTTGGTTGAAAAGCCAAGCAGTTAGCAGGGCTTCAAGAGTTATTACAGTATCATAATATTTGCCACATCTCCGGTGTTGCTAGAATCATAGTTGTTTTGCTCTGAATTTCCGCTGATTTGCGTATATCTCCACAAAAGAACAACACAGGAACCTCTATGGATATCAGCCCCAACAAAAGAGAGAAAAACCGTCAATGTACCACATTTGTTTAAGTAGGATGTTAAGACGCTTGATTCTTTTTGCAGGGTAAAATCCAAACAAAGTACAAGGTTTGACACTTTTTGAACTGCTCAAATCCATCATTCAATGGGTCCAAGAAAATCCAATGAAGACACAGGTTAAAAAATGTTCCATCATAATTCATAACAATCCATACTAATCCATCATTGATGTTTCAGTGATAGATGGCTGCTCAACCGTACAGACATGAAACATAGAAATTATCTTGGTCAGATATCTCGCCAGCTAATCCATCATAATCATTCATAATCCATAAAACAAAATCATTGAACCACTAAAATCTCCAAAGGAGATCATCCACCAACGCGGTGTTTGCTAGGCATCGGCGGCATCGCCCCATCTCTACGGCGCGGCGGAGATCCTTACACTGCGGGAACGACCGGCGTTGGGCCCCCAGGGTGGGAATAGCCTCTGGTTATGTCAAAATAGCTATTGAAAATGGCCATTTATAGTGGATTTACCCATTGAACATGGTGATTTTCCATAGCTATGTTAAATTACCAGAGGGTATCATTTTTTTCTCAATAGCAATGGCAATTGTAATGGTAAGTGGCTGGTGGATTTCAAGAAATCATCCCTTCACCCTAATATACCCCAAATGTTAGCATATATGCCATACATGGATCGTATGGGTAATATTAAACGTCCCCTTCCAATAATAAAACCTAGGGGTAGTTTGTATTGGAATCCTGGAAGGGGGGTATTTAACTTTCGGGGGAGAAGCCTTCCCCAAGTAACCAAAAAAGTAAAACCTTAATTTAAAAACTTTTCAATTTCAAAATCAATTAAAATTCCTTTTAGAATCTAATTGAAACATTGCCAAAAATTGGATTTCGAAGCTTTCCCCTAATAGTAAATTTAAAACCTTAATAAAAACAAATTGAAATGTTCGATTTTAACCAACGGACCCTATTAAAAACAATGCGGGGTTAGCTAGTTTTTATTATCAAGGGGGGAGAACCTTCAAATGCACCTTGAATTTTAAACTTTTTTCTAAAGGGGATCAATTAAAAGTCAAATTGACAAATCTGAAATTTCAAAAAACAAACAATCTGGCGTAGTTTGGATTATTTAGGGGGGGTTTAGGAATAGGGAGAAGGGATTATTAAACCTCTCATAGCCATGTCAACTCTTCTTATCTCTCTTTTTCACGTCGTCTCACCCTTCAAATTACGTATTGATTTATTTCTGCTTCTTTTCAATGCAGCTCTTCTCACCTCATTCCGGTTGTCGCAGCCAATCCCAGTCTTGTTCTTTCTAGATGTTTTCTTCTTCTCACAAAATCGCTGGTCTTGTGTGCTACGCGTTCCGCAACGACACATGCAACCTGCTGATTAAGGTAAGCCCAGCTGTTCCATGGCAAAGACTGCAGCACCCACAGCTTTCGGCTCGCAGTTGACACCTTCAAAACTGCTGAGCCATGAATCTGGTAGTGAAGCTCGCTCTCATTGCATGGAGAAATATCTGGCTGCCACAAGCGCTACATTCTCGGAATCCTGTTGACATTGATCTACTCACATGTTGGGACCATGCATGAAGCTCGGTTGTGGGTGTTTTGGCATGTTTTCGGTGCATTTTCGTTCGGCCGGGGCGAAACTTGTCGTATAGACTGTATAATACTGTATATATATTATATTAATTACATATACTTTATAATTATATATATAATATATATAATATATATTATATAATAATAATATAGTAATAATATTAATAATACTATTAATAATAATAATGATATATATATAGATAGATACATACATACATACATATACTGTACATAGAAAATTGTATGGATGTAAATGACCTACATATTATGGTCCAATGGTTGATGTTTGTCAACATCCACTTAGCTCATTGGCCCCGATATGACCTGCATCTATCAAACCCAGACAGTACATTAATGTACAGGAATCACAACACATGCTCGGAAATGCTATATTTCATCGTGTCTATAAGACTATGCACAGACCCCAGAGTTGGCCATTTGCCCACAAACAGAATATATAGCGTGACAACCAACAAATTTCGAACGATTTCAAGCAAAACAGATGAAATTGTGGTGGCTTGGCAAGAGAAGCGTACTGCTATTAAATATTAAGGTCCCATTTGCATGGAACAATTGACCATACCGTCTTTTTGGGTTTCTGTATAGAAGATTAAGCATATTCCCCTACCATGGGAAAAAAAAGCCATACCGCAATTAGGGTTTTCTTTCAGGGTTTAAGATATAAACTTTCCCATCCATTCCCATCCCCATGGAACAAGGCCGTAGGATTATACACATCTAATTCATTCTACTTCATTATATCTATAATATACAATACAATATAACGCTATATTACTCTATATATAATTACATGTATCGTAGAATTAAACCTCCAATCATTGTTGACAAACGTGGACCAAACATCAACGTTTTCGCTGCGCAAAAAACGACTGGCGTTTTTTGGGCGCAACGCGCAGACAACTTCGATGCGAAGATCTTCCACCTGCACACCCCAAAGGCGGCAGGCTGCTCGGTGGTCTCCGATCTCAGTAGCTTGGTGGGACGCAAGAACATCTACTCTGGTGACTCGGCGATGAAACAGGGTTGGGATACCTGGTAAAAATGATGCACACTGGCAATGCTAATTGGGGATGGGTCAAAACCCTGGTACCTAGTGAACCCCAAAATAGCTGGTAAATGGATGTTCATCCCCCTAAAAATGGTATCTATAGGTATTGACCCATACCCAATTAATGTATGATGAGTTCGAATTTAAATCGCAATTCTGCTCACTTGAGTATGAAACCTCAACTGTGTGACAGGCAAGTGGGACACGCGCGGTACCCGTGGGGCAATGCTGATTGGGTCGTTATGTGGCACACTATAATTGGGTGAGAGACATCGCAACTGAGCAACCAAAGAGATAAGCCCTAGAAAGAATGCATTTGTATTTAACAAAAACGAAGCATCGCAACACAAATCCTAGAAAAACACAAGAAATCCGCAAAAGGAACTGGAAAAGGAACTGGATGGAAACTGGGACAGACAAATGGAACCGGAAAAACACAGGACATTCCACTACCCTAGGCAAATGCAACCGGAAAACAAAGGACATTTCACTACGCTGAAAGAAGGGAAAAGACAAGCATAGGAAACCATGGTTGTTTGAAGGAGACTGGCGCACAGGAAGTGGGAAGAGGAGACGGGGGGAAGGAAGTGGGGCGGGCAAAGTGACGAAAAGGTCATGCTATTGGTGCAGCTGAGTTGTCACGGCTGGTGGGAATGAAATGAAACTATATTGCAGACAAGGAACGATGGGCCTTATCATCCACCATACTGGCGTTGTCAGGGTTGGCGGGAATGATATGCAACTATATTGCAGACGATGAACGTCGGGCCTTGTTATTCACCATTATTGCGTTGTCACGGGTTGTAGAAGTAACTGGCGCTGGGATTATTTCCTGATGCCAGTGACCCTGGCATGGCCATGATGGAATTATTGTAAGGAGAATCACCTCCCAAAGCCATTGCTTTCAGTTCATCTTAGTTATCAAGAGTGTGTGGAACTGCAAGAAAGGGATATGTTTCAGGAACCCTAGAGGTACCTGTGCAATTGTCCAGCCACATCGTTTTTTTTTTGCAGGGGTTGGTACATGTCCTTTTTTGTATTTTGTTCACATGTCTTTAAAATATTTGTTGGAGATTTCTGCAAATTATATCCCCAACTGTTGGGTGATGTTCAAGCAGGCCTTGCCAACCTTCCAAAGTTGACAATTACCAGCCATTTACCGTTTACCATTTACCGTTTACCATTGACCAACCATTAATTAACCCCTGTTTGATTACCAGATTTAACGAATGTGACTTTGGTTTCAAGTTGACAGCTACGAATCTTATTCTTCAGAGACTGGGCCACGACGTAGCTGGTACGATGGGATTTCGATTGGGCTAACTATCCCAAAATATCCTTATCTCAGTTTTACGAATTACTGAACATTCATCCAGATTGGATGTGTGCGATGATATTGGTGTGCATGAAAGACATGTATCCTCTGTTATCATTCATTTTTCAGCAGTGTCGTGGAAATCTAACGTGATCAAATCATATCAAATCAGGCATCCCTTGATTCAATAGGGGCCGTGAGGGCACCATAGGTGATCCAGGTACGAGACTGGTACGCACATCGTTGCTGGACAGTGTCGGTTGTTCAGATGTGTGATATGGTCAAGTTAGTTGCATCATGTTACACGGTACATGCATATGAGAAAGAGGCTAAACTCTCCGTGTAGGAGGTATGATGGAGGTATGTATTCGAGCGATTTATCATGTAAAAAATATGCATCTTGATGTGTAAAACGATATAGTGAAGTCCCAAACACGATAACGTGGGAATCATATCATATGTGAAAGCATTGTGGGAAGTAAAGGAGTGGTGTACATGACATGATGGTGGATACCTGTTCTAGAAGCATCTAGATCATCTAGGCTCTCAGCTGTGGGGTATACGTCATGCCCTGCTCATACCCTAAATCACATTTTTCAATTGAGGTTTTGCCGATCGCTCATATGGCATATGCCATGGTATATACCATCATATGGTATATACCATCATATGGTGTATACCTGATACATGGTATATAGCATGGTTTATACCATGGCTTACACATGGTATAAACCCATGGTTCGTTGATGCCGGAAAGATGGGTCGTCCCACCAGGGGCTGTCATAACCTGACATTTCAATTATTACAGTTTAACCATGTTTAATACATGTCCTTTTTTAAAAAGTGACTTAGGGTCATGTCTATTCATCCAAACCTATAATATAACATTTAGCATCCCTTTGCATATCCCTTCCCTCTTAAAAATGAAATTTGAGGGGGGGGGAGTCGTACTGAAATGTCATTTTAAAATTCCATTTTTGCATTTATTTTTCTCAATGATCAACATTCCTCGTCATTCCATATCATTGGCAAACAGATGAAAATCAAATACTTGCGCTTAGCTCCGGAGGGGCTAAGCACATGTCAGACTGAAGCAGCACATGCGTAGGGTGGCATCCCTCCAAAAATTGCGCTGCCATCTTCACACTTGCGCTTAGCTCCTCCGGAGCTAAGCGCAAGTATTTTCTAACCAGTGCCCAAGGCTTGTCAAGAAATGTTACTTTAAAGTTCCATTTGAGCAATTGGATCACTATCCCAGGGTTTCCAAGCAAAAAAAAGTGGAATTCGACAGGTTGGTTTTGTCCC
>Ga0126342_10011707_pt1 | contig 15659 bp, 15 predicted proteins | sample Cyp1metagenome_FD_92528 | JGI IMG/M metagenome (GOLD analysis project Ga0126342, IMG submission 92528) | Coral microbial communities from Lord Howe Island, Old Settlement Bay, Australia - Cyphastrea 1 metagenome | ecosystem: Host-associated > Invertebrates > Cnidaria > Coral ...
CAAACATGCACAAAGCCTTTTCCCACGTTGGGCCAAAGCGAAACATGCCAGCATCGCTTCCTGTGCGCAAGTAAGACATGGTCAAACATGGCTTGCATACAGTTTGTTGTAAAACATGCCAGCATCGCTTCCACAAAGTTTCTATCAAACATGCACAAGGCATCTTCCCACGTTGGGCCAAAGCGAAACATGCGAAACATGCCAGCATCGCTTCCCAAACATGCGCAAGGCCTCTTCCCACGTTGGGTCAAAGCGAAACATGCGAAACATGCCAATGCCAGCATCGCTTCCACAAAGTTTCCATCAAACATGCACAAGGCCTCTTCCCACGTTGGGCCAAAGCGAAACATGCGAAACATGCCAGCATCGCTTCCAATAAGGTTTCTATCAAACATCACAAGGCCACAAACATGCACAAAGCCTTTTCCCACGTTGGGCCAAAGCGAAACATGCCAGCATCGCTTCCTGTGCGCAAGTAAGACATGGTCAAACATGGCTTGCACACAGTTTGTTGTAAAACATGCCAGCATCGCTTCCACACAGTTTCCTTCAAACATGCACAAGGCCTCTTCCCACGTTGGGCCAAAGCGAAACATGCGAAACCTGCCAGCATCGCTTCCAATAAGGTTTCTATCAAACACGCAGAAACAGGCCAGCCTCGCTTCCAAAATATCTATCGAATGTGCACAAGGTCTCTTCACACGTTGAGCCAAAGCGACCAGACCATACATAGATATATAACCAAGTGACGCAGTAATGAATGCAAATGCGTTTGCAGGATCGAAAAGGCCATAAAGCATCGAACCAGAGCAAGAAGCCTATGTTCAGCACAAACGCACTCTGCGACAGTACGTCAATGCCAGCGCTGAATTAAACTCAGATGCATTGTCCTTGCATAAAGACGCTCGGGGAGGTACCTGGCGGCAATGCGAGAGACATGCACTCCCACGTTGGGCCAAAGCGAAACATGCGAAACATGCCCGCATCGCTTCCACGGAGTGTCTATCAAACATGCAGAAGCAGGCCAGCATCGCTGCCACAAAGTATCTATCAAATGTGCACAAGGTTTCTTCCCACGTTGGGCCAAAGCGACTGGACCATCCATACATACATAATCAAGTGACGCAAGGAAGACATGGCCAAACATGGCTGCAACAGAAGCAAACATCGCTTCCACACAGTTTCTATCAAACAGGCACAAAAGTAGGACATGCAAAACGTCCACGTCAATGTCACCAAGTGCCACGCCTGCCACGCAAATGGAACGTCAACGTCACCAAATGCCACACCTGCCACGCAAAATGGCGCGGCGCCTCGGGCGACTAACCGCGCCCAAGCGCGCCACCAGAGCCAGCCCAGTGCCACAAGTGCCACGCTTGCCACGCAAATGGAAGGTCAATGTCACCAAGTGCCACGCCTGCCACGCAAATGGAACGTCAATGTCACCAAGTGCCACGCCTGCCATGCAAAGATGGTGTGTGACAATGTCGTGTGAGAGAGGATGAGAGATGGTGTGTGAAAGGGTGTGTGAAAGATGGTGTGTGAAAGAGTGTGTGGCAGAGTGGTGAAAGATTGTGTGTGAAAGACAGTGTGTGACAAAGTGGTGAAAGATGGTGTGTGACAAAGTTGTGTGTGAAAGAGGGGTGTGTGACAAAGTGGTGTGTGACAGAGTGCGCGCGGCGGTCGGGACCAGGAGCGGGATACAGAATCAAAAAGAAGAACCCCACACAAAGATGTGGAAAAAAATGATAAGTCACCCCCATGGCCCAAGACGTTGAGCATACAGTGTGATCTGAAACGGGTTGTCTATAGCATCCCCAAGCCATGGGTTCCTTAATGTTCCTTAATTGGTTTACGACATTAGGCAACTTGCCACAAACAAGTGCGCGCAGTGGGACTTCAAATGTTCCAATCCCGGTGGACCCGGCCCAGGTTACCGTGTCTCAGTGGAAGGGCACGAAGGTTTTCAAGTGAAAGTGGCCCTACCAAACGGGCAAACCTTGGATTCGCTGGATCCTTGGATATCCTTGGGCTGCCTGGGATTGGGATTACCAAAGGGTGCAGCTCAATTTCATAGTTCCTGCATGTGTTGCAGGTGGATTTTGAGACATTTTCAGCGATTGAAACCTTTTCAGCGTGGAATAGGCCACACTTCGTGAGTTTTTCCATCAGTGAGTCCAGTTATTGCATCCCAGGATCCAAAGAAATCTCTATCAGACGCTTTTCGGGACTTCATGGGGTGAGACCGTGCTGAATGGCCTTGAAAATCAATGGCCTTGAGACCGTGTCTTGTGATGTCGTGTGTCAGAACTTTGACGGAGAAACCAACTTATTGTTTCAGAAATGAACGGTGTGGAAGGCGCAGTCAAAGTTCATCTTGCAAGAGCTTACAATCCGGCAGGGTTCATGACAAAGTTTCAGCCCCAGGCACTGCTCTGTTTAGAGTACTTGTGACACCGACAGAACCTGTCAAAACATCAGACCAGCTGACGGGCCAACTTCATGTTGTTGGAGTAACCTGGTAGAACAGAATATGTGGATGAATGTGGCATCCGATGAATGATAGAAAACCATGTATATTACAATACATATATATATATATATATAATATATATATATCATTTAAGAACCAACCCCTAATTAGTTCCTTTGGCATACTTGTGTTACACGGGTTTTTACATCTCATTGACTACAACCAGAAAACCAAACCACGTCAACCATATTTAACGCATATGCACGTGCGCACGCACACACACAACATCATTGATGATGAAGCAAACAACATTGGCCCCTCACATGCTTTCAGTGAAATTGATGCTAATTTTGACTGAGAGTTTGGCTGGGATAGCATGCCCCAGAAATCTGACAATTTTTGCTCACTGCTGATGAACGAAGAAGTCATGGAGTCAATCAAAGTGCAACAAATATCAAAACATGCGCCAGATGTCTGGCCGCGCATTGAAATACCAGCTCCCCTTATTGTTTATTTGTGTCATTGTTTTGTTTTGTTTTCTTTGTTTGCTTGTTTGTCTCAAGAGATATATATATATATATATTTATTACTGTATATCTTATAGTCTTATATGTCCTATTGAATAATTGAATATCATGTCCACATGGTTGGCTTAGTCGCCCATTGAGATTGAACATCTTCCGGACCTATAGAGGTATTTGTTTTTGGATCCCATTACCTCCCGGGTGGGTGAAGTGCAATCTCAGCAAGCCTTTGGAAACATCAGGATAATTAATTTGCATCAGTATGTTCATATTTATTGTATACATGGCATCATTTATCATCATGGGGAAGGCATCATCTGAACAAACTATCAGAATTTGGATCCATAACTGCTTTATATATATATACTGTATATATGTGTAGATATATATATATATATAAAGCAGTTTACTAAAATGGCTGTACGCCCAAATCATCCAAGTCATTGGACCATTTTGGTATTTAAGCCCACGGTTTTGGTGATTCTTCATTTATTCAAAACCTCCATATATATATATATATATATGATAATAACAGTTATAATACTCTGAAGAATAATGACAATACTGATTATGATAAATAAAAAATCCATACTAAGAACAATAACAACAGTAATAATGACATACTATTAGCAGTAGTACTATTTATCATTTATTATTGTTTATTAGTATGTTTATTATCATCATTATTATTGTTACCCTCTGGTAAACTAACATAGCAATGGAAAATCACCATGTTTAATGGGAAAATCCACTATAAATGGCCATTTTCAATAGCTATGTTAAATTACCAGAGGGTATTTCTATTTTTATTACCATACATGTATTTCCCCATGATGCCATGTCGCCCCTGTCGGCCAGGGTCGTTACTTCGTGGCGCTCAGCTTAGAAGAAGCAGAGCATTTGCGTGGCACACTGCAGGGGAGCACAGGTTTAACGGTTTGAAGCTGGGAAAACATGTTGAATTAATGGGATTTTATAGTGATTTAATGGGATATAATGTTTTTTAGTGGGATATTGATGGATAATTATGATATGTATTGTTGTCAATATGGATTGATTTAAGGGGACATTTACAAGAAAACCCCATATTGAATTGGAAAATACCAAAGTTTTGGGTTCAGATTTTCCCTTAAAGCAATCGATGCTGGTTTATCCTCATGAAATCAAACATGGCAATGGAAATCATCGAACTAAATTGAGGTTTGAATAGGATATTCATCGAACTTTAAATGGTGGATTTTCCATTGAAGGAATAATTTTGAGTTTGCCATCCTATCCTATACTGTGACCTTCTGAGCTGTATCACGTATCGCTATACTCATTTTTAATCTTTGTGCAATTCCGAGAGAGATGCGCCGAGTTGCCCTTGTGGGCATGCAGGGCGCAGGACATGAAAGTGAAAGTGATTAAGAGATATTAGGAGGGTGGTTAACATCATTTAACCACCAAAGATTGGTATGTTCATTGAATTGGTTTAAGGGAAAATTGAAACCGGGGGTAAAGCCTGCAAATTCTCCCATCGGAGGCTTATTCCCTGAATTGGTTGATGAGAAAATAGAAACTGGAACTGCATTTTGGGCCGTAATATGTTGTGATGACAGCAGTTTCCTATGATTTTTCCCATTTGTTCAATCCAGAAGCTTGTGATACACGAAGTTCTAGCACCAGGTTGAGTGGACAATGGACATTGAACTGGGGAGAGCAGATGTGACCCCAGAGACATCCAAGAATCCAAGCTGGTGCAGCTACTGCAGGGGCAACTCTCCCAGGCATCTGTTGCAGAACTCCAGCATCCCAGCTCAGTGTGGCCTTGCCTTGAGGCAGATGGACTGCTATGCCGGCCCGTGTGAGAATTCACACCCATTTCACGTATAGCTGATATAGCAATAGTCACTATTTAATAGTCACCGTACCTAAGAAGTCACCTAAAACATCAATTGCCCGGTCCATTGTCAGTTTCACGACATCTCGCATCGCCTGTTGACCTCACGCAGGTGCATTGCTTGCAAGGAGTCGGGAAGTGATGAATCCCTTCTGGATTGGCATGGCCCTGTGCTACAAAGTCAGGATCTCAGGGGTTTCATGGCCCTGCGGGCCCTGGGGGATGAATGTCACTTGCCAGCTTCCAGACTAAGTTTAGAGATCTACAGGAAAAAGAAGAACAAGCTGCTATGTGTCAATTGTAAAAATCTGTTATTCCATGGTGTTTCTACATGTTTTTCCTTGAATCCATCCATTGGTCATCCCAAACTATCCCCTATGTGGGCCCCAAATCCTACGTTTTTTTTCTAAGGCACTGAGCTGAACCACCAGCTGGAGGCTGGGTAATCCCACTGAAGCTGTCCCCAGAAAGGCGAAAACTGGGGGAAGTCCAACAGGTTGCGGAGCAAGTCTTCCGATTCCTCAACAGTGCCGAAGACTTCCAGGTCGGGGCCTCGGGGCCGGCCAGGGTGGCCAGGTGGCTTAGCATGAGATCGGTCCAATGATGCAGGAAGTTGCATGGATTTACCACGTGCAACACCGGAAAATGATGGTCAATCATGAGACTGCGGGTAATACTGTAACCCAATCTTTTGGCAGACCCGTATAGATCATATAGCCACAGCTATACCACCCAATCGTCTCAAATGTTGCCAGATTCTTGTGCAAATATACGCAAATATCATATGCCAGAATTGGTTTAAGGGAAACTTACCATTTTCTTTTTGCATGTTTTTACCCATGGTTTCCGGTGTCCGTGCAAACAGCGTTGAGGCCAGGGAGGTTTCCGTGCTATTGCGGTGCCTGCAGCTGACACGGATGGAGGTGTCGATTGAATCGATGATGGAAAATGATTGTTTTGATAGTTTTCATTTTCCTCATTTTTTTTATAGATGAATTCTTGATATGTGAGTAATTCTTGTTGGGTGAGATCTACGTTTTCATATGTGTTCCTAATTGTCTTCTGACAGGAATATATATATATACATATCTGAAGAATCAAGTGAACATGTGCAGAAACATTTGCTGGAAACTGGTTACAGCTGCCGGCGCTCTGTCTTAGGCCCATTTAGGTGCATTTTTTTGGCACCAGATTTTCCATGATTTTCCCCGAAGCCCTGCCACCATTGGTGACCATCCGCCTGTCATAGAAAACCTCATCCCATGTGGGTTTAAGCCATATGGAGCTCCAGGACCGTCTACCTTGGTGGTTGGATGTTCGAGCCTGCCGACGTCGCAGCCATCGGCCAGGGCCCAGAGAGACCAAGAGTTCTGAACGATTCGCAGAAGTGGTTGAAGGGAACATCTATTTGCAGGAAGTCCTCCATATTTGAATTTCTTGGAAGTAAAAGGGATGGTCGGTTTCCTGTGAGACTATCCTTAAACTTGAATTCAAAATGAAAGATAAATTTGACAACGAGAGGTGTATAGGGGCCCTACGCATGCAAAATTGATTGGCATTGGGCCCCACACCGATTGCTGGATGTTGCTGTCGTGCCATGCATCAGAACCTTTACCCATGAAACCTTCCTGATTGAACCATTTTTTGGGATTTGCCTTCTTGGGTCATGTACCCATCATCGTCAGTCTCATCATGTCTCTATATATGTTTCTTGTCCTAAGTTTAAGTCAGTATCATACTACTGTACCATACTGTAGCACTGTCTAACATGTGTACCACTGTCATCCACTGTCTAAAACTCTATGTTTCCTGCAGGAAACAGCCCTTTCCCGGCCTTTTGCTCAAGGCCTTGGCAAAAGTGTGCCGTGGCCAAAGTCTTCCAGAAGACGGACGAGTTTGAGGATTGGGGCACCAAGGTGCGGGAGACCCCGGTGTCCCTTTGTTCCAAAGGCCTCAGACTAAAGGAGCAGCATGGAGCAACTAGTACCCTCCGGTAATGACTAACATAGCTATTGAAAATGGCCCATTTATAGTGGATTTACCCATTAAAAATGGTGATTTTCCATAGTTATATGTTAGTTTACCAGAGGGTAATGATAAGAATCATCATCATCATCATCATCATCATCATCATCGCAATACTAGTACAACATGTGCAGTGACACACTTTCTTACGGATTATGGCCCAAAGGTCACAATCCGCAGGGCTGATGTCCGGCGAGGCTTTGCTTCTACGTTTACGTTGGACCTTAGCCGCAGCACAGCTGTGGCCTGCTGATGCCTTCCGTCTCCTGGATGCTCGCCTCAAGCGTCAGTTGGGTATGGGTCAAAATTAGGTACCCCAATAATTGGATGGTTAATACTAAACTAGACTAACATCTGTGGTCCCCTAGGTCTTCCATTTTGACCCACATCCAGTTATCTCAATTCAATTCCAACATCTTTCGAAGCTTATTCTTCAGGGCTTCCACGGTTCCTATCGGTTCCTTGTCCGATTTCATCAGGAAATATCATGATTATTAATTATGAATGATTATCATGCACTTGAGCCAAGGATGTGGGCAACAACGGTTGCCTTCAGCGCAAGGATTTGATCTCTGGCCTGGAGCGTTTGGGGGTTGGGGGCCATAGTTTCATGGAGGATGGAAAGCAAACCTCTGAAATACCTCTGAAAACAGTGGAACCATGTGGAACCCGGAAATGCAACCATGATGATGTGTACTTACTGAAGATGTATTTTTGAAAAGGTTGAATTTTCATGTTTCGAAATGACTGATGATTTCGGAATGACTGCGTGATGATTTTGAAGATTGGAACGATGATTGTGATGTCTTTGGGCCATTTTGGAATTGTGTAGATACGCAAATCCTTCCGGATCTTGGATCCTCAGAACCGATGAATCTATGAAGGATGAAGGATGCCTTGGTGGACCTTGTGCAACATCAATCAACATCAAATTGGTTGCAAATGGGGTTGTGAATGTTTTGTATAAATGGTTTCAACATGTTTCAACATGTTGCAGCTATTCAGATTATTCAGCCATATTCAGCCATTTACCTATTCGAAATGGTGATTTTCCATAGTTTTTTGTATGTTTCCCAGTCTCCGGGTGGTGGCACTGGCGCTGTTTCGCCCCAGGTCCGCAGTGAAGGTCTGTCGCAGGAGCGCTGGACGCGGCAAGTGGAGAATCTGCCTGGACCTTGTGTCTGTGGACTTGGAAAGTTGGGGATCTAAAACCTGAAGATGGGATTTATTGAGATTTCATTGGGATGATTTGATTTTGATAATAATATATCATCCTAATATATTGAAATATCATATAACACACTCATATAAAAAATATATATGATATGTTTATATAATATATTTTGATTTTGATGGGAACATTGGGATTTCATATAACACACACATATCATATATATATATTTATCATAAAATGTGTGTGTGTGTATTATATTTAGATGGGACTAATTGGAGAATGTTTGTAAAGCAATGTCATAAGCCACCCATATTTGGATGGTTTATACCAGCCATTTATGCTAAAGCATTGGGGATGGCTTACTATTTATTATTGCTATACCAGCATTAGTACCCTCTGGTAAACTAACGTAACTATGGAAAATCACCATTTTTAATGGGAAAATCCACTATAAATGGCCATGTTCAATAGCTATGTTAAATTACCAGAGGGTATGAATCATCTAATGTGGCAAACTCAATAATAAACCATCCCCAACAGAGGTTTATTGTTGGGTATACCCTTATTTGGGATGATAAAGTGACCACCCATATTGCTTGGCTAAGTTACAATGGGATGGTCTATTCGCTGGTGCAGAGGTCGCTCAGTTGTACCAAGTTTGGCAATATCTATGGACCATGGGAGAACCCCTAGGCAATTTGACTGCTTAGATGAATCTAGCCACTAAAAGAAAAATCATCAAGTCCTTCATCTCACTGGTGCTTAGTAGGGAATGGGGCACTGGGATGAAAAAATCACTAGATATCAATAGTTGTTGTAGATCATTCCCCCATTCCCTACTCAGCACCAGTAAGTCATTACAGGACTGACCCGCATCGGCCATGTTTTCAGAGCTGGTTGCTTCTCAGGTTCCGATGGATGGCCCAAGATCACCGAGAGGCAACAGTGACAGCTGGTTCCATATCTCCTAAGGGCCCAAATGCATATTATATATATATACAATATATATATAGAGAATATGAAATATATAGTGTTATATATATAATATTATATGATATGTAAATGGAGGATTCCTACAATGGAGGTACCCCAAATCATCCAAGTCATTAGACCATTTTGGTTGTGGTTTTCGGGATCCCCCATTTAAGAAGCCACCGTATGAATACATGAAATACATGGCGTGTGGGAGACCTGGGGAGATCCAAAATGTGTCCTTCTCACGAAGGCACGTTGGGAGCTCCAGGTGATTTTCCTCGAGGAGTTCCGAGCAGCACTGGAATTCTCATCTGCAGAGGTCAGCAGGCGGATTTTCCATGTAGCAATAAAAATCATGGTTATAAACATAACATAGTAATAATATGTAATAATGATATTAGCGAGAATAATGATAATAGTAGGGAGCCATATGATATGCGTCTTTCATATTTTTCTGGCTGGTATCTGGTGGTTTCAAATCTATGTCATTGTTTTTTCAACCATGCATGGGATGATTGGTTGAAATGACAAGCATATTTTTGGGATGGGTTAAAGCCATTTATAACCCCCAACCAGTTTTGGAATGTTTCCGGATTTTTTGGGATTGTTGCCGGACCGGATAGGTAGCGCACTGTGTAATCTGATGAACTAGCAATGAGGGGTTCGATGATTGTCATGTTTGCATGCAGTGTAGCCTGCTTTAACATAATAACATGTAACATATCAAACACTGGAGCATCTTTGATTTAAGGTCGATTCTAATATGATGCTGGCCAGTATGCTGGCCAGTTTGATAGTTTTAGTAAAATTACATTATTGTTGATTGCAATCACTATATAAACATTATTATTATTGATCATATTATGTTCATTTAACCAATCCCAATATTATTGTTTTTGTTAAAAAACATGTTGATTTTCATGCCAGGCCCTGTCTGTGGCTTCACCTGCGGCAAGTCCAGCAAGTCCAGCAAGTCCAGCGAGTCCACAGTCTGGCACTGAATGCAACTGAAGTCCGCCTACCCGGTAGGTAAACCATAGGAAAACCATAGGAAAATGGTGGGTTAATGGGATTTAATGGGATTTAATGGGATTTAATGGCACTTACCCTCTGGGAAACTAAAATAGCTATGGAAAATCACCATGTTTAATGGGAAAATCAACTATAAATGGCAATTTTCAATGGAAAATCACCATCGGGAATGGGTAAATCAACTATAAATGTGCCATGTTCAATAGCTATTTCAAATTACCATACCCATGTTCAAGTAGAGTAGCTGGTTAAGATCCACATTCAAGTCTTACTTTATCTTACTTCAGTATCATTTAAAATTTAAAATGAAGATCCGGCAGAAGACTTGGTCGTTTTGAATGATCGGAAAATGTAATTCGTTCAATTAACCTAGGTTGAAGACACCGTACCTCCCGTCATCTAAGAGTTTGCTACGGAAAATCGCCATTGTAGGGAAATCATCGAGAAATGGTGGCATTTTCCATTGATTCTGTGCCACCCTCAGGGCGAACGCTAGCCACAAGCAGGTACGGCTGACTTCGACAATGCATGACAATGCAGTCCATGTGTCCACTGTATGGAGAACATTGGAGAATCATATTTAGATTTAAAATCATTAAAAACCCATGGCTTCCTGCATACTTCCTATGTTAAATCCAATGAATCATGGAGTTTTGTGGTCCACGGGGCAGATTTGATGTCCCATGGGCGGCCTCACAGATCCTGGCGCCGACATCCCCGAGAGTTGGGACTGGCGTCTTCGCGTGGCCCAGTGATGTGGTCGGCGCCAACACGTCACCATTGAGATCAGGTGGGGGGAGGAGATCGGTTTCAAAAATCTGATTGTCAACCAATGGCTCGCCAGCCCTTGGCGAAACTCTTGGAGACGGTGATGGAGAGAGAGAGAGAGAGAGCACCATAAAAAGTGGATACAAATCATTCAACATGTTTGAAAGATCTTCATTTCATTTGTGTTCAATCATTGGGGGTTCTGAAGTCGTGGGGGGTCCCAAGTCATCTTGGATTTCTCACTACGAAACGGAAAAACGTGGATCATTTGGGATGATGACCCTCAATGGGATGATTGAATCATCGTTGCTTGGCTGGGTGCAAGGTGCCTTAAATATGGCAGATGTCACCCGAAAATGGTGATATCATGTGATTCTTATGTCTGAATTCGATGGAGGGAGGCAGTTGTTGGAATGATGTTTCTTTCTCAGCAGCTTCACCACATCCAAAGCATCATGTGATATGGAGTACATATACGTATATATATATTGTATGTGTACACACACACACATATATATATATATATACACTGTAATTAGTAAGTCAGCAGTACTGGGATATATTATGCCATATTATGCCTATGGATCCAAACATTTTCCGAGAATGTACTTAAACCCCCAAATCATAGCCCAAATGCATCCAAATACTTTCTGAGAAGGTACTTGGATCCATAAGGGTCATAAGATCAAAGAACCAACCAGCTACCCTCTGGTAATTTAACACAACTATGGAAAATCACCATTTTTAATGGGAAAATCCACTATTTCTATGGCCATTTTCAATAGCTACGTTAAATTACCAAAGGCTAAGTTGTGAGATATCTGACTTTGGCACCAGACCTTGAGACGACTCGAATTCGGGAATTCGGTGCCAGGTGCTGTGGGGCCAGCGGTTCCACCGTCCATGTCGCAGGTACCACAGGTACCATGCTTTGGAGATGACTTTCTCATTGGACACCCCCTACCCTCTGGTAATTTAACGTAGCTATTGAAAATGGCCATTTATAGTGGAATTTCCCATTCAAAATGGTGATTTTCCATAGCTACGTTAAATTACCAGAGGGTAAATGGTCGCAAATAAGTGTTCTGTAATTTCCCTACAAAACCTTGCTTCTTTGATTTGTTTGTATCTTTTTTGGGGTGTGTTTGCTGGTATGAACGGGGGAAAGGGATTATGTGGGTAGGTATGTGGGATTAACATGGATTAATCCAAAAAATGGGGTACAACCAACAATGGCGATATAATTGGAAATCATCACAGGTAAGCTACAATGTATCAATATGATCATATTTAATATTAGTGGTTGACCCACTAATGGTCTTTTTCCACCCCACCATGACATGACCATAATGGAAACATGAGGATCAAAAACATATCAAAACCGGATTTTAGAGGTGCACCCCCCATTGTTGGACTTCGTTTGGAGTTGTACCATAGTGGTATCCAGGGTGAACATGGTGAAGCCACCAAGAAACCACCAGGCATTGAGCCCGGCCTCCCCGGGCTTGGAGAACTTTTTGATGTCGGATGAACCCAGCTGATGCTCATGCTGAGCTGTGGTCATTCAACGAGCGCTTGGTTATGAGAATGCTAATATGGAGACCATTTATGGATGATTTATATACATTGATTTGCCGAGTTACCTATTACAAGCTACCGGGGGGTATGCGTTGATTGAAAGCTTGAGAAATGACGCAAGCACACACACACACACGCACACCAATGTGGGACCGTGATGGTCCTCACAGGTCTCCCACGGCTGCTGGGGAACTCAGCGATGGCATGAGGATTCTTGGCTTGTGGTGAATATATATATAATATATAATATATATATAATATAATATATATATATATAATTATCTATTTATATTTGTATTGTCTATTTAGTATGTATGTATATACGTGCAAAAATGAATATTCCAATGATATATCATGATCCATCATATGTCTTTAGATGTCATGCTATCCTCATTTATCCGCAAAGTCCCTCCACATCTATTTGCCCGCCCAAATGTGCAGCAGTTCAAAGTACTTCATCAACCAAGAGATTGGGAGAACTGCATTGATTAGAGCATGTCAGAGCTAAAACTCGAGGAGCAAACCTCTCCTGTTGCTAGATTCACAGCCGAAGCAGCTAGCATCTGAGCACCAGCGGCGCCAGTCTGATACACCCTGTTTGATACATTGGGATACATGGGGCTGAAAGGTCAGAAGCTCCTTGATCGTCCCTTTGTTTTTTCCCTAGGGAACAGCTGATTTTTGTTTTTTTTTGCCCTCAGATTCGGTAGATGACACACGCATTGCCACGGACACATACGGACACCATATCAAACAAGTGCATCGCTCCAGCTGTAGAAGGCCGCGGAAACTTTGCGAAAGCGGCGCAAGGGATGAACAATGTCCATCAAAGTGACCTAGCAATAAGAATCCAGATGTTCAGCTCTTGTGTAGTCACTATTGTCAAATTGCTAGGGCACTGTTTTTTTTAAATATGTTTTTTGCTCACAGCTCAAGTGCTTCAAAATTTGGCCAACTCTGAGATCTCAGTGGCCAACTGTCAGAGAATCCCATAAACCCAATTTCATACACCATCCCCAAGTCATCACATATTCCAACATATTCCAACCATCCCCAGTCGTAGGTTTATGGATGGTTTATGGCGTTGGGTTTACCTGCCTACTGCTTTTTACAGCCTGGATGCAGCCTGCCTCGGCAATGGCCGACACAGGCTGGACAGATATTCCGGTATTGCATTGATCCGTGCAGATGTGGCAATAACCTGACTTGTCGCGAGTTGCAAGGCTTTTGTACTCTGTAACTGACATGACAGTGGCAAAAAATTGACATATCAGTTTATTATAGTTTATTGAAATGAAAAGGTATCGTGAATGCATGCCGCAGCCAGCGTCCACATTTCACGCCCTCCTGTGAACTGCACGAAGATTTGCAACGCAATGGAGGCGCCCAAACAAGACTCTATGACGCCTTGGTGGAAAGGTACGAAATATGACTTTCCGAAAAAGACCCCTGCTTGGTTCGCGGATGGCATTCCTTGGGATACATTTCAGGAAGGAAAACCGCCCATGGTCTACGATCCTCCACAGTGGCTGGGTAGAAGCTCGGGATAGCGTGGGAGTTGAAGTGAAATACAGCCGCGGTATGTGTAGAATGTGATGCCTCAACCTTCAATATTAAATATATGTAAATATTACCATAGATGGGTGGTATAAGCCATCCCCAAGTGGTATTCCGAATGTGGAGTCACCACAATAGTGGCTTGACGCTGAGGTGGGTTCCCGGCTATCTCCCTCATTGCGCTCAGCAGTGCAACTTTTGGTCATATCGTTCCCCTTGGTGCGTGGTCCCCTGCAATTGCCACTGGGCCGCAACAAAAACCGTGGGATGGGTGTCAGCATGTAACAAGCGTGGCTGAGACTTTGTTCTGATTATCTATATATATATATGGTTTGCATTCGATGTGTGGATGTTCATGGTGGATGTTTGGAACAAATTGCCGCCATTCGTCGTCATTGTCATAGTTCGCAAACACGGATGTACAGCTGACATGTCCTGAACTCTTTGGCCCAATCTTGTGTCGCCAAGATTTATAAATTGCATTCAATTCCCATCAATTGCCCAAATTCCATGACATTTCCAAGGGTTCCTGTTCCGAAATAGATCATGTCATGGATCTTTTTCGGCCTCCGTAGCATCCTGAGGCATGGCCTGTTGTCAGTGCTGCTGCATCAAAGACTCGGAAATTGTCTCCGTGGCGACCTGGAACGTGTTGTGTGTTGATGGCCAGAATTTGCATCGGAAATCATCCCCAATTCCACCAGAAAGAGATGGCATGTATGAGATCCAACGGTTGGGATTAATTGTGGGTTTGCACAATTAGATGTTGCTAGAAAACTGGAAAGATGTGGAAAGAGATGGAAGGCCATGGAAGGCTATGAAAAAAGCATGTCTGACATCTGGATAGGAAACTGCACTTTCAGAATCTTTCAGAGCCATTTGGGTCATTATTTGAGCACAATGTGCAAAATTTTGCATATCATTTAAGCGACCAAAAGGGAAGGTGGTCGGCCGGCCTTGGCATCCTTGGCACCTGAGGATACTCCAGATGAATGGATGACGAAGATGATCACCAGCGGGGCCAACGAGAAGACTCCGGAATGGATGAATGGCGCCGTGGTTGCTTTATGGTTTTATAGGGATGATATTGGGATAATACTGGGATATTGATTATGATATACCCATAGGATGGATCCGGCTGGTGCTGGTATATTAATGCTAACATAAAGATTGGGGCTATATAAAGATGGGATCCATGGCACACCAAAAAAATGGCAGCACCGTTAGGATCCGTCATGGGATTGGGTTCACCATGGGCTTCACCATGTCCTACATTCTGCCGTGGCCATCGCGCTGGGGCCAGGAATCTTTTGGCTTTGCGACAACAACGCGCCATCAGAGACACTCTTTACCTTCCAAAGTGCAGATTGGGCCGAAGGCTCAAAAGTGGTTGCTTGGTCTAGCTTGACGTGTCCAGGTGCTAATAATTAGACTTAATTATATAGTTACCTACAAACACATGTAAATAGACACACACACACATATATATATATATACACATACTACATACATATCATATATATATAGTGATATATCTATATATATATTACACACATATACATACATACATACATACATACATACATACATACATACATACATACATACATACATACATACATACATACATACATACATACATACATACATACATACATACATACATACATA
>Ga0126342_10011708_pt1 | contig 15658 bp, 14 predicted proteins | sample Cyp1metagenome_FD_92528 | JGI IMG/M metagenome (GOLD analysis project Ga0126342, IMG submission 92528) | Coral microbial communities from Lord Howe Island, Old Settlement Bay, Australia - Cyphastrea 1 metagenome | ecosystem: Host-associated > Invertebrates > Cnidaria > Coral ...
TATGGAAAGGGGTCCCTTCTCCATCCTTTTGATCAATACTCACTCCTGTTCTTAGCTCTTTGATCTATATACTGTATGAAAAGTTTCAGGTGTTGTTTGTGCTTTAGTGGGTGAATGGCTTCAACCAGTATGCAAGCGCATTGCCACAAGTGTGCAGTAGATATACAGTAGAAATGGCAGCTTCAAACATGCACTGATATCTAGAGGGTTTCTTGTGATAAAACCAATACATTTTTTTTGCAGATACCAAAGCCATTTGCTGTGTCAACACATCCAAGCTGCATACGCACTTTGAATGCAACTATTTTTTATATATACATTTTTCTTATATAGTACATACAGTTATGGAATGGGTGGCATGTAAGTCACCTATGCCCTTAAATGCACAATTGTTGCACATTTTTCCTGCATATGCAATGGTATTCTTCCAGGTTTTAATGCAGCAACAGCTCTGTGCTTAAAATATTGGTTGATCACAAGAGTTGGCAGATTCCAAGGGCACTTCCATTTCCCCCTTGCTTCAGAAAAGGCGTTTTTCCTGCATATTCCATGGTAATTTGCGGTGTCACTGCAAATATAGCGGCATACATTTTAGTATCGTAAATGTACTCATGACTGTGGGTAAAACTTAAATTGTGCCAGTATAAGTTTATCATGGTATCCAAAAGGGCACAGAAGCAAGTAAAAGAAACACCTATGCAACCTTGCCAAACAATTGTATCTATAGAATGGCAGCCTTGTTTTGTGCATCGATGCAGAAAGTTACCATGAAGTATGCCAAAAACATCTTGCAACTACTTGAGCAGGGACAGTAGATTGGAATTTGCACTTTCATATGCTAAAAGAGTTCCACTGGAACTGTCGTGTCAACCAAAAGGCGACCTGGCAGTCCAATAGCAAAGACCACCAATGCAATTACCAAGTGCTATGTATATATATATACACCATCTTTGCAATAGCTGTATACCTAGGTAGCACCTTTTTTAAATACATACATGAAGTACCAACTGACATAATGAATCTAGCTGTATACCTAGGTAGCACCAACTGACAAATCCTATGAACTTAATAAATATCACACTAAAGGTATGCGGTAAGTGACAAAAAAGCACAAAACATATGAAAAACACCAAAAAAACACTGAAAAACACGGGCCCTCACAACGTCCCACTCTCTAAATATACAGCCCCTGCGAGTCCAACTATTTGAATTTGTTTGGGTAGGCATTGCTTACTTGGATCGGGACATGCCGTAAGCATTGCTTGCTATAAGCAGGAAGGGGTGGCAGGGCTGGATTTTACAGGGCTTTAACCCCGCCCCCAAAAAATAGACTTATTGACAAAGAAAAGGCCAAGATAAAAAATGACAATCTGAATCGTGGATTTGCGGGTTCGTTCCATTTTGTTTCCGATTTGTAGTATGAAAACTGTGCTGACACCACGCAACTGCACCATTTTTTGGTCGGAATCTTTGATCAGGGCGGCGTCGCGGCATTGGAGCGCTCCTGGAGCGCTGGTTGGTTGCACGAGGTGCGACGCATCTGCAGACCTCAGGGTGTGGTGCTTCAGCTGCCCCCTTTGCTGGAGTTTCTGGCATCAAGATTCACAGCCACAAACTGATCAACACGATTGGTGGCTTGCCTGGGAGCCCATGCTTGGCCTGGTCCCAGGCACGATTGCGTTTTGACAAAAACGAAATTTAGGAGATTTGTTGAATATCTCGGAACTGAAAAAACAGTTGTCTTGGCGACTCCATGCCGTTTCATCGATGCACCAAGAAGTGGCTCGGTAGCCCAATTGACTAATATTTTTCAGAGGGGTAGGTCAGCCACCAACCAGTATTTGTGTTTAGTCGGCCTGGAATCGGCTAGCAAACAGCTGGCACTTCCCGGAAGGATGACAAGAGCCATAACTTGTTTTTAAGAACCCGCAAAATGGGGGGGTTCTATAAATTGGGGGATCCCCAAAATGCTTGGTTTATAATGGAAAATCCTTTTGAAATGGATGATTTAGGGGTACCCTGATTTTAGAAACCCTCAAAAAATTAAGTTTACGACATTGTATCAGTGAATGTTAATCCAGGATTGATTACCCTCCGGTTTGTTCATTGGGATGATACCAAGTGAATTAGTAAGTACTTTACCTTTACCCTCTGGTAAACTAACATAGCTATTGAAAATTGTGATTCATAATGGATTTACCCATTAAAAATGGTGATGTTCCATAGTTATGTTAGTTTACCAGAGGGTATTTTTGGGGATCACCGACTTCGTCAAAATTTCTTTATCCGGGGCTGAACATTCGAATGGCAGCGGACGCCGTCAGTATGTCGGTAAAGTGTCAACTGTTTGTGCGCAAAAAAACCATGTTTACAGCAGGGAAAGCAAATTTGGTGCTATATTGTCCCATAAAAATGGTGGGTTAAGCAGCTGTAGTAGGGAATTGATGAGTGAAAAGGGATGGAATCGGACACAGGAAATGATGGAGTATCTATATAATATCTGGTTGGTAGTTTCAACCGTTTTTCATTTTCCATAATATATGGGATAATCCGTCCCAACTGACTTTCATATTTTTCAAGATGGTTAAAACCACCAACCAGGCAAGGTTTGGAGAATGGGGTGCTCCATTTTCATCGCTCAAAAAACAGTCATCATTTGTTTCTTGATTTGGCAATTACCAGAGGGCATACTCCATTTGAGATCCATCACTTTCCTTCATCGTTCTGGTCAGCAACCTCATCAACATCAAAAGATTGGCACCATTTGAGATCCTATCCTGTCGGCTATACGTCCCATTGTATCATGTAAATACATGTTGATACCTTTTTTTTGGTTTGTTTCATATCCCTGTGTCTAATTATATACCCCAGTTGAGTGGCTAAACGAGGTGGTGCCCCATAGTTACAAGTTGGTCTTTAAATCCCATGAATACTATAAGTACATGATATCCTCCATATAGAATTTACCAAGTTATTTGCGTTAACCTAGCTATCATAAATCAAGTATAAATCCCATTAAGATTGTATTTCTTGGTTAAATCACTCTTTTCCTTGCTGGTTTCATGTCCCTCTTTCCCATTATACCCCCTAGTTTCATGTCTTACCCATATGATAACCATATTATAACCATTATCTAGTCCAATATATCTGCCATAAAGCTGGCGAGTTATCCAAGCATACTATCCCATTCAACATGTCTCATCTCGTCTCATCTCATAATATAACTAGTATAATGTATAATCATATAACGGTATATTGTGGTTATATTATCTAGTAACTTGTAACTAGTCAAACCCATCATATCTTATAACATAACCGTAGATATTTCACTACAGTTATGGCCGTTTAGTAGTTATCACTGGTTACTTCTGTGGGATTTTACATGTTTTAAATGGGGTTTTATAAGTACTTATAACTGGTATGACTCGGGCCATAACTGTATTTACCCAGAGTTATGCTTTGACACCGCCTTTTTTCATCCCCAACCCGACCACGCCAGGGGCCCACCCCCGGCCCTAAAGCATGGCGATTCGCGGCCGCCGTGCAGCTGGGATGTAAATTTATCAAACTCTGGATGTAAAACCCTCATCTACTAGTGAAAACCTCAGTTATAACAATTCTCCTCATTGTAAAACCGGGATGTAAATGTGGATTCCAGTAATGAATCGTTGTTTTTATGGATGATTTTTGGTCCATAGGGATGTTCACTGGGATCTTAACCGTCCAAAAGGGTTTTTTGTTCACCAATGATGACCTTTTTGGATGATGATTCCAATTGACAAACATCTTTACAAGGGTTGTAACCAACAAGAAAATCAATTGAGGATTATCTTCTGGGTAAATTTTCATCACGACCTCACTGTTCTCCCGAACCCTGGAATCATGGTTAATAACGGGAAATCATCCCCAAATGGCCGCAAAATTCAGGTGAACGTGAAATATATTGAAATATTACAATTTACCCAGCACCAATGGAGGCTACAGAGTCAACAACAAGATAGAAATAGTGACCATTTTCGATATAATTTTGTGTTGTCTGGTGATTACTCTGTATGGTTTGATCTTGTTTTGGGGCTACCATTTACAATTCGCGTACTTAGGTATACTGATGGGCGGAATGAGTATTTAGACAAACAAGTTACAACTTATTTGTCCTTTCATTTAGGGTTACTTAATCCAATATCAATGCGCAGTTCAACCTCAAATTACGAAGGATGGAACCAGAAAGAAAGCCTGCTGAAAGGTTTTGAAACCGCTCCATCTAGTCTAAACTACTTTCTGGGACATAAGTGCTTTAGCTGTTTGTGGTTTTGTTTTGTAGTTGAAGGGATCAAATTGGAATCATTTAGAAACCTTCACAGGGCTTGCCCAACAGCGATTTCATACGATTTCGATCAGTGACAGGGCGATCCTTCAATTGGTTACCCAAATTGAGGCTCGGTATAGACATTTCCCAATGGGATACATTTTGAGATTTCAATGCTGGATGAGAAGAATTAGTACGGAAAGTAACCATCTAATGGATATTTGATGTTGAAATTTCAATGGATATTGTTTAACCATCTTTAGTCACTCGATTTGGGGAGAACTTGGGCCACAAAATGTTGGACCTGCGAAAAGTGAGTTGTGAGTTGTGCCCAGGCTATCCGAGATGAAACTGCTTCGTGTGGCCACTGCTTCTTGCTGGCAGGGAGTCTCCTGTGATGCATGGTTCTGCCAGTTCTTGGAGGTGTCTTCTGGTTGACATTCTCAGACTTCTCGGAGATTCACATCCCCAGCAGTGAAACATTAGGTAGTTTCATCACTACAATCCTTTATAGTTTTATGGTATACATGGAACATCACCATAACCAGCAAAATGTTTCATTCATATTTGGTGGACTACCAAAGATCGCCCATGTTAACAAGAACAAATGTATGTGTGTATATCTATAAAAAAAATATATATATATACACAGGTATTATACATACCTTAGCAGCCTTAGCAGGTTGTTTGACATCCATCTCACAAGGGGGTATCCTTGTGATATCCGTGCAAGGTGCCCCAGGTCGTCAGCTAATAACTCAGTGAACTCCTGGTTTCCAGTAGTTAGATGGCTGAGTGAAATTGCCTACAATGTAGGGCCCCCAAACGATAGCTAAGTTGGTGAACATAACTCTAATAACTATGGTTTATGATACTTCTAATTATAGTTTTTTGGTGGTTATAAACTAAATAAACATAGTTGGGGTACATTTGAAAACAGAAATTGGGAAGGCCCCTTGAAGTTCCGATTTTTTGATCATTTCCGAATTTCAGCTTCGCGGCCAGCCAATTTCTAGCAACTCTTAACGTACTTGTTTCGTTTGTGTTTTGACCCATGTAATGCTTCATTACAGTAGCGTCGCTGGTTTGCTAGGTGCAACTGTTTTTTCAACCTCCTTTTTTTCGGGGTTTTGTCTAGTGCTGTGCGGTGGAAACATCACGACAACATCATTCCATGAGCAAATTTTCAGCGTTTTGTTATTTTACTAGTTGACTCAGTTTCACTTCACTTGTCAATCAGATCTACTTCAACTGACCATGTCTTTTTTTTGACAATCCTTAGCCCTGGGAACCAAAGCTGATGGAAGCCGAGTGATTCTCACTCGCCCCCTTTGGCATCGGATTCCATGTACCAGTGAAGTGACCTGTTTTTGTCTCCAAGTGATTGGTACAGTTAAGGCCCCAAATACCAGTTATGTTTGTACTGAACTAACCCCATTTATAGAATGTATTTCATCCCATAGAAATAACCAGTTATAACTAATAGCCATGGCCATAACTGTATGAACTCCAGATCTCCAACGCTCGAGGCTCGATCTATTCTTTGCATACCCGGCCTGGTGAACGTTTACAGTTTGCGAAATGGAAAGATCCACCCATTTTTCATGGGAAAATCCACTATTTCTATGGCCATGGCTTCAATAGCAAACTGTTGACATCACCAGGCCGGGTACTCATCAGTGCCAGCTCATCACCGAGAGTTGCCCAATTACCCCCGTCCGAGCGTTGGGGCCCCTTATATCACTGGAGTTTTTCCAGGATCCAATTTATGGAGGCACGTAGTTAGTACCATATTTTGGGCGAAATTGGGGGTATATCCCCTGAAAACTAGGCCTGAAAAATTAGGCCTTATCCTCCAATTTAGGTTCCTGAAATGGCAACCTTTTGGGGGGGTCCCATGTAGAATCCCATGGGGGACACCCCTTGTTGTTTGATTTTGTACCCACAAAAGTGTTGGTTAAACTACCATGTCCAGCATGGGTAGCGGGATGGTAGGTCATCCCCAACTTGAAGCATATACACCCATTCTTGTTGAAATCATGTGAAGTCCATTGAAACCCGTATTTTTGATGATTAAATACCTGTTTGGGATGGCTAAAAATCACCATCTTGGTAGGTCGTCCCCATTAAATAACAACATAAACCAACTTAGAACTATAGTGACCCCAAAAAAGATACCGAACAGTTGCAAACCTAGAAATATGAAGTACATATCATCGCACATTCACATCTTGGTTTTAGACTTTGAAACGAACTAATAGAGACATGAGAGAAAAACCGGTTGTTCTATTCAACGTGATTCTTTGTACCTTCCAATAAATAAATTAAAATCAACCCTTGCATTTTCGGGCTTGGTTCAGATGAGTGAAACACAAAAAATGGGTAAACCTTTCAGGGCCCAACTGTGATTTTACCAGAGGCTAAGAATTATCCCAGTACAATCCCCATGACCAACCTATCATGTCAATTATTGGGGGAAATGAACCCATCATACCCCCCAACAATCATTAAGTACAATCCTCAGATATAGGCTTTTAAATTAAGAATCAATCGGTGCTTAAAAGCAAGGGTGGAATTGTTGAACCTGTCGCCTTCGCCACCGGACCTGAGGTGATCAGCTACAACGCCTGTCTGGCGGTGCCCAGATCGAGCTGGCCATGCTGGCCGTTGCTTGGTGAGAAACAAAAACAACCTGTCATGGGTAGCCCCAATAGCTGGATGGTTTATTTCATGGAGAATCACACCCCAAAATGGATGATTTTTTGGGGTACCCCCATGACTTCGGAAACCTCCGAATGGGGAAAAGTTGGGAAAATGGTGAAGACTTGGAAAAAAAAACGCATAGAATGGTAAACAATGGGGAGTTGACCTGAAAATGATGAAACATGGCGACATGTTGCGAAAAAACAGGGTGATTCATTCATCACCAGTTTCTGGAAGGTGTTTATAGTGATTTTATGAGTTTCATAGGGGTTATCAACCAATAAACATACTGTTTGGGAAAAACCACCTTGTAACTGATGTTTCCGTGGGTCGACTGGATGGATACTTTGATCATCTTTGATCCTTTAATCTTCAAACGCTATGGGGGAATTTACCAAGCAGCTAATTAAAAGATACTATCTCTTTTAAAGGGTATCTAAGACTGGTCATTTAATGGTTTACGGAAACTGGTCTAAACATTTTTTTTAGTATAATGATGATTTAGTTATATGGCAAACATTTGATATAAATATTGTTATACGTATCCTGTTGTACGTGCATTTACTTCTAATGAATGCATGGTATGGCTCATGATTTAGTTTCATGTATTCGATGGGATCCACACCCACAGGCCATCCAGAAAAAGGAGGGTTTCATCAGGGAAAGTGGTGATTTAGCTGCCGCAAAATGATGGTACAGTGCAGATATACCCGGCCTGGTTATGTCAGCAGGTTGCTATTGAAAATGGCCATAGAAATAGTGAGTTTACCATTAATAGCATGGTGATGTTCCATAGTTATGTGAAAGTTTACCAGAGGATAGTTTTTTTTGCCAACACTTTTCGCGCTACGCCCAAATGATTTTCAACCCGGGGTTCCGGCCATCGCTGGTTGGGTCAGATTTTTTTTCCGGCTGGTTGGGTCGTACACTGCGAGGTGAAGGGATTGATGTTCCGAAATTTCAAGATGTCTCCAAGGTGGGAATCTTACACTGTGGTAAACTAACATAACTATGGAAACTCACCATTTTTAATGGGAAAATCCACTAAACATGGGCCATTTTCAATAGCTACGTTAAATTACCAGAGGGTAGCCAAATGTAGAGATTTTGTCTACCCATGACGGATCCATGTATGGTATATATATGCTAACATAAAGGGGGTATATTGATGGGATCCATGTTACCATATATAGCATACATGGATCCTGTGGTTATTGGGTATACAACCAATGATGATCTTGTGATTTCAAAGATGTTCCCTCTTCGACGTTCGTCGACCCTAGGGAGGAGGAGCACTTCAACTGAATTGCGAAGTGTGAGGGCCAACAACGATTCGAAAATCGCCATACAGTTCATATAGAGGAAGTCCCAGACTTGATGGATTGTCACTTTGAAGCTCTTTGGAGCCTGGAACAAGAATATGCTGGTCCGGCCCAAGGAGAAGACGGTGGCAGCTGGGGGCAGCTTTGGTTTATGACCCCAGAAAAAGCGATCTAAGTATAGATACATCCGCCATAGATACGTGTTAGCCAAGTTGCAAAGCAACGTTGCCAACGTTTCGAATCCCCTCCTGTATACCTTTTTAGAAACCAAGCTGGCATGTAGCCATGAACAGGCCATCTGCTGTCTTTATTTTGCCACCTACGAGACCATGCCCGAAGTGATTCCCATGTATTCTTTATTGAGAATGGCTAATGTTCAAGTTTTCAAGTCTATCCGCCAAAAAAATCGAACTGAAGGCAGTCTTGCCATTGTGGTCTCAGGCAAGCAGACTTGGAAGGTTGTTTCTTCAGCCGGAAGAGTTTGTGCCTATTCAAGGCATGTCTAAGCTTGGTGATCTGGGCATATCTGGGCGATGCCAGACTTTTTATGAATTGTTAGCGTTTACATAATCTGTATATATCCATATATATTATACATACATTGGATTTGGAGTATCCATTTTCAGACAACGCCCTGAATTTCGACCTACATGTTTACATGGATAGTTGCGTATACTTTAATCATTTAATCATCTTTGACCCGTTTAGTGCTAAAACATTGGGAAACATGTACCAACCAGCAAATCAAGTACTTGTTTGCAGGGTATTGGAGGGCAAGTTTTTTCGGGTCAAGGATGATTTAAGGCAAATCTGACCAGGAAACCTAACGGCATTTCCCATTGAACATGGGGGGTGTTCCTAATCTGATTGGTGGTTTGGAACATGCTTTTTATGACTTTCCAAATATTGGGAATGTCATCATCCCAACTGACGAAGTCATATTTTTCAGAGGGGTAGGTATGCCACCAACCATTTTTTTTCCGTAAACCAATCCAATGGTCAAACCACCAGTTTATGACACTATAGGATTCCCAAACTTTCCTATAAGTTTTCCTACAAAAATTCCACTGGTTGGGGTTCCCAATCTAATGATCAACTATGGGACATTATAGGAACACTTTTCGTTAGAGGTTCTCTAATCGTGTTCCCAATTTTCCTATAACCCCCCTTTGATCATCAATGATTTTCCGATGATCAAACCTGTTGTCTCTCAGGTTTTCTTTGCATCTTCTCTTCCAACGTAGAACGCATTTCACCTTCGACAACGATACCTTTGGCGATGCAGGCGGGAACGGTGAGAAATCACCCAAAAATGGGGATTTACTTGGAAGTGCAGTTCACTTCAACCATAAGTGCAGTAAAATATACCCTCTGGTAAACTAATTAACATAACTATCATAGATGTCCTTTTCCCATTGGTTGGTTAATAGAGGGGTTTGTTTATCCCTTTAACAACAGGTTTGTTTGATGATAGATGGTATACCAAACCGGCCCCTCTATTTTTACCAAAAGGACATTATTGATAACTATTGAAATCACCACTTTTAATAGGTAAATCAACGAACTCACTGGGTCATGACTTCCATAGCTATGCAACAAAGTACTCGTACCAGAGGGTAGTGAAAGGTTACCATAGTTTTCACCACACTCGCTCGTTGGATCTGAATAGGGAAGAGCAGTTTCAGTGTACGAAGTGAATAGACTTCACCATCATTCCATGGTTACCCTCTGGTGTTGTCAAAATCTCTATTGAAAATGGCAATTTATAGTGGATTTTCCCATTGAAGATGGTGAATATCATAGAATATGGTATTAATTATGGTGAAGTAATGTAATTATGAATAGAAGATAGTATTAATTTCTATTCCATAAATTATTTTATGGGAATAGTGAATCAAACTGTTATGGAATATGACTACTCCACAGAAGTAACCTCAACTGCAGCCCCAAGTAATCAATCAAGAAACATAGAATGTAGAATGGGAGAACATGGGAATATTTCAACATAGTTTGCTGTGGAATCTGTGGAGAATCAGCTGTTTTTTTATAGGTCATTCATCCACTTAAATGGATACAATTGGCCCAGGCTTTCCGTGATGTTCAACGACCTGATAAAAAAAAAACAACTCCTCCCAGGTAACGAACATGGGCTCCAAAACACCGAAAATTGCTGGTGATCCTAAGAATCTGCCATTTATTCTAACAGTGACCATAATAATCGGTGGAACTGATCCACTAACTGATGATAAAAAGAAATCATAATGGTGGAACTGATTGATCATAATGACTATTTTAAAATTAAATCCACTAGTACTTATTCAAAAATAATAATAAATGGACCATTAATTGATGATTTAATTTTAATGGACCATTAATGGTAAACCCTGCGGTTTCGTGCTAGCAGGTCCCTTACAGCAGACTAACGGGCACCCATTGCTTATGAGATTGCTTATGAGTTGGGTGATAGCTACTCGTAGTTACAACCTCTACACGTCCCCATCAACCGCTGGTTGCCCCCAAGTATGGATACTGATGACCCATGGCATATGGTATACGGTATGGGAGCCTGTCCTTGAACAATCAATTCAGTGTTTCAATAGGACAATCACTCAACGCCCCCCACATTTTGGAGCCAAAACCGTGTCAATTTCCCTTTAGCCAATCCACTTAAACTCTTGAAAATGCAAACGTAGTAGTTTAATCAGTCAATCCACATTTTTTGTGAAGATTGAATCCCCAACAGTTTTCAAGGCAATTCAAATTCCAAAAAGCAGTTCAGATATTTTGCGGATAAAGACTTAAAACTTGTTTGACAAAAATTGTTAACCTGCAACCATATATTGTTTTTGTTTGTCTCTTTGTTGCCAGTGATGAATTCGTTTATGACCCCGTCTAACTTTATACATAACATTATATACAGTATATATTTATAATATGTATACAATATATATATAATATAAATTCACCATAAATCCTAGCTAGCCCAGTTATTAAAGCAAACATACCTTTTTGGGGTGCCTTTCCAGCAGCAACCCACGAATTTCAAGCTTTGGTCTCTTGCTTTTTAGGCCTCGGAAGCTGTTTGCTCTCCCTGGGAGCCAAGCACTGGCGAATTTCTTTGGCCGCATGGTCGGCAAGAAGACTGAGGGTGGAAGGGTAGTTGACCAATAAGAAAAGTTTGGGCTTTTATGATAAATACCAAACAGGGACGTAATGAAGATGCAACAATAAGGCTTCAAGCGGCAAATAGGGCTTAAATCAAAACACGTTTGCTGCTTCAATCAGGAAGAAAACATGATTAAAGCAGCAAACTTTTCTGGATCTAAGCAACAAAAGTTTGGAGTTTGCCATCATCTCAGCAAATATGACCACGGCTGGGATGCTCCCAGTGGAGTGGATTTTTGCTACAACCGGTGTACTTATGGTTGTAGCACGCCCGGGATCTTGGGATCTGACCTCCGGCAGGCATCAAAGAGCCAGACAGAATTTAGTGAAAGTCAAGGGACTGCGGGCTCATGTTAATTAGTGGGTAGTGATGAGCTGTCATGTATGGAAAGACCCGCAAGGTGGTCTTCTTTAAGTTATAGGTCTAGGTTGGCTTCTTGGATTTTGTTAACTCACTGACTATAATTGACTAGATAGTTGTGATTACCTTAAACCCACCAGTGGGCCTTTAGTCTTTAGTTATATGCCATCTTGGCAAATAAAGAGGGGCACGACCTTGTGCAAAGCGGTACATTCAAGTTGACGCAATTGGTGTCTGTTGCAAAGCAGGAAGAAAGTGGGGACAACAACAAGGGTTTATGGGTTTATGGGGAATACCAGCTGAAAACTTGAGGACCCCACTTTTTGCAACTGGGGATGCAGCTAACGTCAGCTAACAGGCTACCTGGAGCTTCCTGGTGTGTTTGCGCTCATCCCATAGCCTCAGTAAATAAGCGGCTTTCTATGGATGTGGGTCAAAACCCTTGTATCTGGGTCTTTGTGGTAAAACTGCTATTCTTTTGCGGATTTTCATCCTTCGAAGAACTGGATCCATGACTTATACTGATTGGTGGTTTGGAACATATTTTTTCCATATATTTGTCATCATCCCAACTGACGAAGTCATATTCTTCAGAGGGGTAGGTATACCACCAACCAGTGTAGCTTTAGTGTATTCTCAAAGTGAATGGAAGATGCATATTTAAATCGTAGGTGTCGGGTAGTTCATATGATATGGGTCCAGAAATGTCCAGAGTCCTGCATTTCAGGCCTGACGTGTTCTGACCCGTCCCTATGTTTCGACCCCCAAAATCACCGATCCAACACATAAACCACCAGGGTTTCGCCTTAGGAACTATCTTCCAATGCCGTGTTGGACCCCACCCAGTGCAAGGCTGGTGCTGCGAACCCTGACCGAACCCCAGAAGTGATGCGGACTTTGGGGAGAATCATCCTGCAAAAACAATCAAAAACATGGGAACAAAATTGAACTATTAGAGTCTGGTGGGTGGTTTAGAACATGAATTTTATGACTTTCCATATATCGGGAATGTCATCATCCCAACTGACTTTCATATTTTTCAGAGGGGTTGAAACCACCAACCAGGAGTATTTTGTCCAGGTTGATGATTGTAATTATGCTGAAGACGTTCAGAACTGAGGGTGGAGGTCTCATATGAACAGAATGGCTTAAGAAGGGTCACCTATATGATTGCGTCACTGTAGATTATGGTTTGGATATGGGGAAGCTCCCCAAAGCGCCTAACATTTATAAGCAGGATGATCGGTGTTCAGGGGTTGAAAATTCCATGGGTGTTACATCGCTTACATCCCCATCTTGTCTAAAATTTCCTCATCTCCCTCCGAAAAATCGTGAAACCATGGTGAAATCAAGGTGAAATCAAGCTGCGCTACAAGTCTACAAGTCACTTGTATACCATGGTTATGTTGAAACCACCAGTCATCATCCACATTTGTTTGAATTTGTTTGAATTATCATCATTGTCTTCCCACATTTGTTCACTGTATTTCATTTGGATATTTGAATGGTCGGTTTGATCCTCACTTATATCCCTATGTCATGGTGCAAACTAAGATCTGCACATAAAGATTTAACCCACCTGAAGTTAGCCCCTAAGACTTCCACCCAAGATGGGAGTTAGCCACTTAAAGGTTAACTCCCTTGGTTTTCTGTGTTCACATTGATCCAGATATCAGCAGCATTCCAGGCGCTCCTCAGTTGGCTTCCAAGCCCTGTAGTGGTTCCTGGACTTTTGGCTAAGCTGCGGCCCTTTACACAGGTGGTGAATGGGAACGGTGAACGGCTGGCCAGGGTGTAGTTGACGAATATAACCATAGGAATTGAACCCCCATAAGTTGAGATATGGGACCCCTACAAGTACTGGTTGGTGGTTTCAAACATTTTTTATTTCCATAATATATGGGATAATCCTTCCCATTGACTGATATTTTTCAAGATTGTGAAAACCACCAACCAGAGTATCTAAAAGTAATTATTGTATCCTTATTGAACCTCTCATTATGTAATGGTGATAACTCCGGGAACTCCAATGTCGAACCGCAAAAAATGGTCAAACGACAATATGAAACATAGCTATATCCAATAGCGTAAAGTCATATTCCATCATATTCCAAAACATATTCCATCTATTTCCATCATATTGAGAATCTGGTTGGTGGTTTGGAACATTTTTTGTTTTTCCATATATTGGGAGTAATAATCCCAACTGATTTTCATATTTTTCAGAGGGGTTGAAACCACCAACCAGACTAGTTCGTCATATCTACCATTTTTACCATAGTTTTTTCAGCCACTGAAATAATAAGGCAACTGAGCGCGAGCTCGACTGGGGGCCCCATCCTGTAGGTATATCAAGAACATTCCCATAAATGGGTTTAAAAATGGCATTAAATCCCACTATCAAAGGAAGTTGGGAAGCAATACTTTCGTGTTACGGACCAAAAGAACCATGAGACTTGACATTGATGAAGGGCGGTGAAGTGGTGACGAAGGGAAGTGGTGAGGAAGGGAAGTGGTGACGATGGGAAGTGGTGACAAAGGGAAGTGGTGACTAAGGGAAGTGGTGTCTAAGGGAGTGTGGTGAACGAAGGGAAGTGGTGACTAAGGGAAGTGGTGACTAAGGGAGTGTGGTGACTTTGGGAAGTGGTGACGAAGGGAAGTGGTGACGAAGGGAAGTGGTGAGGAAGGGAAATGGGGACGAAGGGAAGTGGTAACGAAGGTGACCAAGGGAAGTGGTGAGGACGGGAAGTGGTGACGAAGGGAAGTGGTGATGAAGGGAAGTGGCGACGATGGGAAGTGGTGACGAAGGGAAGTGGTGACTAAGGGAAGTGGTGACTAAGGGAGTGTGGTGAACGAAGGGAAGTGGTGACGTTGGGAAGTGGTGACTAAGGGAGTGTGGTGACTTTGGGAAGTGGTGACTTTGGGAAGTGGTGACGAAGGGAAGTGGTGAGGAAGATAAGTGGTGACGAAGGGACGTGGTGAGGAAGGGAAGTGGTGACGATGGGAAGTGGTGACGAAGGGAAGTGGTGAATAAGGGAAGTTGTGACGAAGGGAAGGGGTGAGGACGGGAAGTGGCGACGAACGAAAGTGGTGATGAAGGGTATGCTGCAAAATGCATTGTAATGATGGGCTTTGTTTTGGGGAGGAAGCCGGAGCACAAAACCTTGCATTTTTCCGTGTAAAGGGGCTGCAGCCAGCGATGAAAGGTACCTCGTGTGTGCGGCGGGTGCGGCTGCGGCCGTTTCTGTCGCGAATTGGTTCCTCCTCTGTGTTCTGCAACGACGAGTGGTTGCGTCTATGTGCGTAGTTCTTTTCGTTTCTTGATTGAATCTGTGGTTGCGGATCGCAGTGGAATTGCTGCATGATTGTTGTCATCTGGTGCTGCCACGTGCGTAGATCTGTGCAGGTTTGCGACGTGATGCTGCAAAACGCATTGTAATTGGCTGCGTCAAGGTTGCTTGGCACGGCGGCTGCATGCGTAATACTATTGTCTTTTGCAGCTGGACATCGTAAATCGTATTGGAATGGCTGCATCAAGGCTGCGATATTGATTTGTCAGCAGATTTTCTCAATTTTGGCGCGAATAATTTTCCTTTTAAAAATCATTTTAAAACTTGCTTCAAAATCGTCTTTTTTTTCGCTTTGGCGTCGAGATCCGGTTGTGGTCAGTCTTTGCAGATCGCATTGTAATGGCTGCCTCAAGGTTGCTTGGCACCGCGGCTGCATGCGTAATACTATTGTCTTTTGCAGCTGGACATCGTAAATCGTATTGGAGTGGCTGCATCAAGGCTGCGATATTGA
>Ga0126342_10011709_pt1 | contig 15658 bp, 16 predicted proteins | sample Cyp1metagenome_FD_92528 | JGI IMG/M metagenome (GOLD analysis project Ga0126342, IMG submission 92528) | Coral microbial communities from Lord Howe Island, Old Settlement Bay, Australia - Cyphastrea 1 metagenome | ecosystem: Host-associated > Invertebrates > Cnidaria > Coral ...
AAGTGGAGGTGGAAGTTGATGCAGACATGGTCGAGGAGAAACTGGAGGAGGAGGCGGAGGAGGAGAAGGAGGAGGACAACAGCTCTGATAAAATCTAACAACCCTCACCTGGCAGGTGGGGAAATAGATTATTTACAATAATTTACTAGGAATAAATGTTGGACATAAGTGCTCAGAGATTTTGGTGCGTATTTACCCAACAAAATGAAGCCAGGTATGACGGAAAGTGTCCATTTCAGCTGTCTGAACCCTACGGCAACCCGATAGGTTTAGGTAAAGTCCAATAAAAGTCCAACTCAAACTTGGTGAACAACTACTTGTCTATCTCATTTCTGGGCGTTGCTGTTGTTTAGAAAGTTTAGAATCATCATCCCGCATATCCGTGAAGCTCTGGTTGAAGTGTAATGACTTGGCCATACTTGGCTTCCGCAAGATGAGCCTGCTATCGTCCTAGGCCTTATCAACACACCATCCACAACTCGATATGGGTGTCTTGAACATTATCCAACCATAGTAGTAGCGAAGAATAGTGACACTCTGCTACTCCAATGAGGTACCCATTAGGCAGCCCAGGGGTTTATCAATCTGGGGTTGACATTGCAGGATTTGACTGGCAGACTTTCATATGGAAGGCAGTGGTTCACCACCACTTGTGCACAAGCCGCAGCCGTCGCCAGCCGAAGCTGTCATTTTTGTTGTAGGCCCCCCCAAGTTTACCTCACCAACTGAGGTTCATATGAGTTTCCATGTTCAAAACGAACTGTTGGGCTTTGTCCGAAAATCGTGTAGCCGCTATAGCCCAAATCCAGTGGTTGGTCATCAGTTTCCCCATGAACATCATAGCCATTTAAGGGAGCCTTTGCAAAAACCCCATTTCCAGAGCCCATTTCTGGTGAGAGAATCCAAGCAGAATCACCTGCTTCTTGCTGGGGATCATGGGCTCCAACAACTCCTGGAAACTTAGACATCTGGAAGCCACCGCATCCTGATCATTGGAGTTGGGCATCCCTTTTATTGAAAATGGTTGAAACCACCAACCAACTAAGGTCACAACCAACTAAGGTCACAACATTGGTGCTTGTCCAACTAAGAAACCACCAACCACCAACCACATCCCTTTTAGATCTTTTTAGGTCATGTGTGTATCACCAACTAAGAAACAAATTTCGGTAACATATGGCTTTGGCCGCTGCTACAATCATTCTAAATTATTCACACACAGAGAGCATTTTCTGAAGAAGAATTTTCAAGGTTACACATGTTGCGGTGTTACTGTTAAACCATATATGTAATGCTTGATGTGATCATTCAGAGTTGTAAGAATGTCGGAGGGACTGTTCCCTACAATGCCACTGATTGAAACATCGTTCATGTTCGTTGCAAGAATCTGACGTTTGTCTGAAAATAGGGTACCATTGTTTTAAAGTATCATTTAATGGTTTATACATGTTTATAACTGTTTATAAATCTTAAATCCTTCCACACTACATGGGCGCACATTTGGGGATACATCCCAGCTATAAACCTCCATTTAGCTCTGGGATTTGTCCATCGGCCCGCCACGTTTGATGACATCAGAGGCTAAATCCACCATTTTTAGACAAAGCTATAGTAGATGGATTGTGATATTCTCCATTATACTGGATAGTATAATCCCCAAAAATCATCATCAACCAACCATCATTTACCAGTTTTATCACTAACTTATACATATCCACGTAGTTTCATGGTGAAAATACCCAATGACTTGACTGTAATCATCAACCAACCCGGTTTTCTTAGCTAAACCGTTTCTTCCACCGTGAACTCCTCTGAGGCTGACCGTGACCGACGACCAGTCCCCTCCTGCAGAAAGGTTGGTGGCTCTTCCGGCGGCGGCTTCTCGACATATTCCCGACCTTCACCCGCCTCTGGGGTTGGCAACATCAACTGGGAAGAAACGCAAAATCACTTAAAAATCACCGAAAAATAACCTAAAATCATCTATATAAATTCCTCTACTATCTGTGTGTGTGTTGAATATCAGCTGTAAATTGAGGTGGATGATCTTGGATGATCCACCTTGAAACTCAAAGAGTCAGTAAAAATATATCAGGAGTCATGTATCTGGGATAAATATCGTGGGTAATGCGTCACTTGTGCCTCACTATATCTACAGTACTTAGATATGCATCCCGGTAGCAACTGGTCGATGACCATCCAGCTGCAACTACTTAGAATCTACTGACTGGGATGCATATCCTGTTTCTCACAGTGTTTTTCCTCTGTGCCTTGTCTACTCACAAAATTTGAAGGCTGCCACACATATATATCTATGTGTATATATATATATGTATTTATATTATTTATGTATGTATGTATATGTATATGTATATGTATATGTATATGTATATGTATATGTATATGTATATGTGTATGTATGCATGCATGCATGCATGCATGTATGTATGTATGTATGTTTGTTTGTATACTTGTATACTTGTATACTTGTATACTATATAAAAGCTCACTTTATTTCAATGGTGTTGTTTCATGCAAAGCCTATGCAACCCCAAGAGAACAGAGGGTTGATGTAGCTCCCTTGACTCAGATGTGCATCGGCCGTGAAAAATATGCATATTGGATTGGATACGCCTATGCTGGGGATTAACATTGAACCACCAATATTTGGGATACTGGTACGACCAATCCTTGGGCGTTCCCAAAAAAAACATGAGTTAAACCGTTAAACCCAGAATTCAGAACTGCGTAACTTTGCCCCGGGGGCCCCGGACCCGCAAAGGGATGGATTGCGGTTTATGTTTCTGCCAAGGAACAGCTTCCAGAAGTGCAGCTCCCAATTTCTTGCTTTTGGAGGCATGCTTTGTCCTGTCAAAGGACCATCCGTCACCATCCACCATCCGTCACGAGCCCGGTGGAAAGGACCCATTGAATACCCGAGTTGAACCATGGATATGAGATGCAGAGACAAGCAGAAACTGAATATGGTGCTTATTTAAAACTACAAAAGACAATGGGATAAATAGCACATACACATATCTCTGTATCCGTTAAGAAAGTGTAAACCAGAACATCAACCTGTGCCCCATAGAGTCTTTGTAGAATGAAGAGGTGCTTGCCTACATTTTTTTTTCAAATCAAGCACTATTCCCGGAGCCCTGTACTATCCATTGCACTGGAATAAATTGAGGAAAATAGTTGAATAATAGCAGTAGCAAGTCTCTGAATTAACACTGGACCAACATCCTCCAAAATCAGTCGGTCGCAGTCTTTGATTTCCAAGCCATACCCATGTCGCGTCGTGTAGGTGGATACTTGACATGGACCGACTTTCCATAGCCATATGTACAGAAATATCCTATAATATATTTATATATGTAATATATTCGTAGAATCACATTAATTCATATGAGTTTTCAGATAACCATTTGCCTTAGATATCTTAGATGCACATATCACAAGGTCACTAGGTCTATCATCCCCAGTTTGAAAATTCAACCTCTCCTGGCACGCTCCAAATCTGCCACCAATCGCTTCACTGCTGCGTCCTCCTGCGCCATATCTGGAAGACCATATGGCCATATGGTGTTGAATATGAAACAATATCATATAACTTATATAGATTTATATAGTATCATATAATCTATGTTACAACTATCTATGAAGCAACTCAACACGATTCAAAAATCACACCACCGTAAACCCCAAATAGTTGGGGTTTACACATGATGGCGCCTCATTGGTGTATCCCCAGCTGGATTACCCAGCCAACCAAACATCATCCACGGTTGGTTTTCAGGAAAAAAACACCAAGTTGAAGCGTAATCCTCTCAATGGTTGGTCAAAAAAATATCAGTTATACTCGACATATCATAAATTGAATGGCAGTTATAACTCACATGTTATATGACTATTTTCTGCCAGGGACGGTCCATGTTAAAACATGATGACAACCAGCACACAGCCATGACCAGCATACAGCCAGGACCATCACAATCATCAGTGTCAACAGCAGAATTTTTAAACCAGCTGATTTTTTTAAACCCTGAATATATCTGACTATTCATTATTTGTTTAAAAATCATGTCAGGTATTATAAAGTGGGGAAATTCCTGGGTTTACACGACTCCCCATTCTTCCATTCTTGGATAAATCCCGATTTGTCTCAGACAGCGAGTCGTATCCAATATCAATCACCATCGGCTGGGGATTCATCACAATTCTTTACTTCGTAAATTATCTGGTTATTATATGGTTATTATATGGTTGACAATGGTTGATATATGGTTATTATATGGTTAATGATGGTTAACAATGGTTGATATATGGTTATTATATGGTTAATGATGGTTAATAATAATCTGGTTGGTGGTTGAGCCAACCCCTCTGACAAATATAAAAGTCAGTTGGGATGATGACAATGGAAAAATAAAACATGTTCCAAACCACCAACCAGTTATAACAAATCACTAACCTCAAATGCTTTTGGGATCATTCTCCCAATCCGACCACCATCATTCCAGGGTTCGGTCGCCAGGGTTCGGTCGCAGATCATTTCTTCCAGACATTACATAGGTGATTTCCCCAATAAAAGCTCCAGTTCTAGTTGGTTTCCCTATGGTTGGTGATCATTTACCATGCTTACATTTGATAAATGACATGGGATATACATTCTATTAATTCATAAAATCATGTACCATGTATCATGTACTCTGTTTATTAGTTATAATTCCATTCAAAAATACGGGGTACCCCCAAATCATCCATTTATAGATGGATTTTCCCGTGTAAACCATCTAGCTATTGGGGTACCCCCATTTACAGAAACCACCATGTCGAAAAACCATGACATTTTTCGGCTCCCCCAGCTGTCCTCAGGTTGAAGACCCTGCAACTCGTTGATCCGCGCCTGGCACTCCTCGAAATCCCCCAGCAAAAAGGAGGCCTCCGCTGTCAGACGAAATCCATATATATAATATATATAATAAGTGGTTAATAATCCATATATATATAATAATCTTGGGATACTAATTATCTATTGTAGTATATTCCATTATCTTATGGATAATATAGTATCCCAATATGGAATATACTAATGGATAATATTGGGATACTAATGCGATAATCACGGGATACTATAATCCATATACAATAAGTGGTTTATAATCCATATATAGCCCATGTTTCATCTCATATGGTGACTTCTTAAGTCTTTCCTCAAGTCACCATAGGTTTCAATACTAAAATGGTCATCCATGACTTGGATGATTTGAGGGTACCCCCATTTTTTTGGAAACCATCATATATCAGTGGGGATATTCCATTATGTATATATATATATATATACATATTTATATATTCATAATATATATATATATATACATGTATAACTAGGGATTTTTTTGACCCTTGAATAAGTATACATGGGGCCCTTGACTGAAGCAACTCTGATGATTTGGATCTTCATTTTGTTGCGGGGCTTTCCTGGAATGGGAGTACCCCAAAAATGGATGGTTTTTGTTTAGAGAAAAATCCATCTATAAATGGATGATTTTGGGGTATCCCTATTTCAGGAAACCTCCAGTTGGGTATGAGTCAAAGTTAAAGATTTTCGGGGACCACAGATGTTAAAGTCCATGTTTAGTATCATCCGATCATTGAGGGCAGTCAGGTATGATGATTGGAGAAACCATTGGAGTCCGGAGAAACCAACGCATTTTTTGGTCAACATTGGCCGCAAATCCACCTTTTGGTGGTCAATTTGGGAGGCACAAGAAATGTGTGAGGTGTACTTCTAGTGATTTTTGTTTGCATCGGAGCCCACATTGAAGACTTTCAAAACACCGTTGCCACGGAAGGAACCACAGATTCCTCCTCTTTTTCATCGGGGATGCATTTTTTGGAAAATCCAAACAAACGAGAAACATTCAAATTGAGAGGGGCTTGGTATGTCCATGCCCTAATTTGAGTCAATTCAAACCGCTGAACATGTCGTTCTTATGGCTTGTCTTAACCTGACCTTTGTTGCATGCCACATTCTTGATGTTGAAATATCCATTGTTTTGCTCCTTTCCAATTACCCTCTCGTAGTGACTAACAGTTTGCTATTGAACATGGCCCATTGATAGTTGATTTACCTATCAAACATGAGATTTTCCATAGTTATCTTAGTTTACCAGAGGGTATTTTTTTTGCTGACAGTGATATGCATGTTGCAATGCTCAAATACCCTCTGGTAAACTAACATAGCTATGGAAAATCACCATTTTCAATGGGTAAATCCACTATTAATGGCCATTTTCAATAGCTACGTTAAACTACCAGAGGGTATCCAGTAGCATCCCATTTCGTTTGCATCTCATCACCAACTGAACGGCGCCTTCGCCAAGCGAAAAATGGCCTGGTTTTTGGTTGCGGCTTCACCAGCAGTGGGAGAAATCTCATCTATAAAACGCCACCAAAAAGGTTTCAAATAAGTGTAATATCTGTTTTCGTGGGGGTGTTTAATGTTAGGGGAACGGGTTAAGATATTTTTGATTGATTTCAATATACCAAAAGAATCCAAAATACGGGTTGGAGAGAACAACAGCATGGGGATATCAATAGACCCAAATCATCAGCATAACATGATTGAGATTGTTCATCCAAACAAAATCCACTAGAGGGAAGTCATCCCCCTTCATTCCCCATTTCTGTCGGTTCCTATCATTTCTGCCCGTTAAACACCATGTATCATGAATGTGCGGTTAAACTTCTTACTACTTGTTGCAGTGTAGTGCAAACCACTGAGTACCCCCATTTCATCCCATAGTTAAAACCAATATCTAATCACATTATCTAATTACCACATGTACCATTGAAATTACATATGTTGGATGATATACCCATTAAGCCAATCAAGTAGTCCATTCTTAATACAAGTATTCCTAACGAGTGTTCGTTGAAACATGTATAGTTTCGTTCCTTAAACCAAACCCACCAATATTTCTGAAATATCCTATAAATGATAGCAACCTCGAGAGAGAGAGAGAGAGAAAGAAACACCATCCTTCTGAAATAGTGGCAAATCAATTTGCAGTCTTTATTTATTGGGGTTACTTATTACAATATCTTGGTTGACAAGACTTGGACAACTATGGATTTATCCTGGAAACGCACACTTTTCGGCATCTTTTTTGGAGGGGCTTGCTATAACCAAAGATATCTGAAGGGATAGACCTCGGCATAGGTCAACTTGGGTTCCGCAATGATTGGATGGTTTAAACATGTCATGCGGGTAAACAATGCCAAGAAAACATCCCCCAGTCATCAGCATTTTTATAGGTGCTATGTGTGGTATAAAATAATCCATTCCCAAATGGGCTTAAATGGGTGGTTTATCATTGTTTTAACCACATTAATTCATTAATTACTCACAATCATAAACCACCCATAAAACCTCTGGTTGAAACATGTTGAAACCACAATCGACACCCACATTTATGTCGGGTGAACCCACAATCGGCGCCTTGGCGTGTTTGGGTACCAGATCCACCGCGATCTTCGCGTGGTCTGAGGCATCGCGCGCACGGCCTATCGGATGGCGCCCGGGTCATCCCGGAGAGATCCCGGGACTTTGGGATGCCTGGGATGCTTGTCATGGGGCTGGGTAAACTATAATATAATTTACCCAAATGGGCATGTGGGTATATATATATATATATTTATATATATTTATATATTATATATATGGGCAAATTATAATAATTCACTAACCTGAAATGTTGGGCCATTTTGGGATGATTCCTCTTACTAACCGTTTGATTCCAGTGAGGGAGAACAGTGAGGTCGCTATAATTTACCCAAATGGGGGATCTCACCAAGCCAAATGCTAAATTTCAAATCAATAAATGGTTGGTGGTTTGAACCTACCCCTCTGAAAAATATGAGTTCGTCAGTTGGGATGATGACATTCCCAATATATGGGAAAATAACAAATGTTCCAAACCACCAACCAGATAAATAGTAAATAGTACTGTTTTAAATAGGGATGTTCCAGAAATTCCTTTTGTTGGATTGACACAAAGAATGTTGGCTGATTTAAACGCGATGATTTTGGCAAAGTGCTGCATGGGGTTAACCCCCCAGTGAAATGTTTGTTGGTGGCTCTGTTCAGCCCATGAAGATTATAGTTACATCATGTTATATCCCCCATCAACATCTATAACCCCAAAGGTTAAACATGTGATGTTCACCTTAGAAATTTCGGAACTGGGGGGTGATGTCAGGACCCACCTTGGATGCAAAAACGATTGAATTTTGGTGTAAACTTTCGAAGGGGGATCTAACCACCCCTAGTTCTGTACCAAAAAAAAGACATTTGAGCAGAAATGCGAGTGTCACTGTGTACATGTAATATAATATATATATATACGTACATATATATATATATATTGTATATGATGTATATATATATATATATATATTATATTATGTATATACATATGTGTAATATACACATGCATTATTTCTATTATATAACCAACACATAATAACCAAAGATGGTTCCCACTTTTAAACGCGCTAATCACAGACCAAGGACGTCGAAGGACACAGACTGCTTAGTACTATGATGTACTATGATGGCCCCGCAGCCCACCATAATCATAGGGGTCAAAACAAATCAAAACAAGGAGAAGTAAGCAACGAATGTAAGCTTTAATGGTTGGGGATTAGAATGAGAATTGTGGGATCCCATGCCTGAGTTTAGGTGGAAGTCATTGAAAACCAAAATTAGTTTCCCCAAGTGTTGTTGTAATTTACCAATTGCTGCTGAATCTTCGAGTAGCCGTAACAATTGCCCAAAAGCTGTTCAAGGACAAAATGCCTCTTTACGGATTGAAAATACCTAAGCTCCGCCTTGCATCTAATTTACCAACTGTATATCAAATGTGAACGATGATGTTCTGTACCCCCCCATCAAAACATGCGCAAACCATCTCAAATCTGCTGCATGCCAGTATATCTGTTTTATTTTTTTTGGCACTCACAGCGGCTACAATCACCCCAAAATGTCCCATCGCCATCTTGATCCACCTTGATCCAAGTTGATCCGATCTCAACCCAAGGGCCTTGTTCCAAGTAGACAGCAGAGAGGTTTGACGCAACGTCAGCGATGGTCTTGGTCACTGCAGCTGCCTTGGGTGCCAGCGCCAAGGCCCATGATGTTGTTCCTTTTTTTGTTCCCATCATACTTAGGTGGTGTTAAATCATTGTTTTTGTCGTGTTGTTTTTATATAAATGTGATGTGTGTATAGTAAATTAATATATTTAATACATTTTAATACTTCTCTTTCAAAAAATATCAACACGATTCCATCAAACATGCCATGATATCGGCAGGATTGAATCTATCCCATACCCCATTTCAATCCGTGGCTGCCAAACAATGAGGCCACTTGACCAAGATGTTTTATTGTGCCAATCGCATCAAGCCTTCCATGTCTGAAGATGTTTGAGGGTCCTTCATTTTGAGCCATTCAAGTACCCATCTTTGAATTCTTTTGAGGAGTCATCCCCAGTCCTGACTATGCCCCGCAATGACCCTTCAGCCAGGTGGCTGCAGCCTTTCCACTCAATCCCACCGAGGTAGGTGCTTGGACCGGGGTCTCAGGGAAGACCTGAATCCCAGGTCGCACTGGGTGGTACAAGGTTTCCCCTTCCTATGGCTGCATTACCCACAAAATTTGCAAATTCATAGAAATTGCGTCAAATTCCAACATCATTTTTGCTGGTCAAGCCAAATTGTTCTTTTGCGGTTGAAATCCTGCAGTTTCTTTTTCATATAATCTGCATTTGGGCTGGCAAAATGTTCAATCACGTTAAAAAAACAACAGGTTATGTAAATTCGCCTAACGTCAAGGCTGCTATATATACATATGACAGTATAGACTCTGTTGACAAAATATCGAGGGATTGTCCCCACTAATCATAAAATCTGTGAAACATTGAATCATTGAGTTGCCCCCACTGTTCATAAACCAGGAGTTTAATCATCCTGGGCTTCCAAAAAAGAACTTGACGAAGAATCAAAAAAGTTGCAAAGCTCCCGGTTTTGGTTGAAGGTTTCATCAATTAAATCACATTTCAATCTACTGTACGGTAAATCACCAATTTTCTTGCTGTAAACCATGGATTTTCGTGGCGGCACCTCCATGCCCTTCTCGTAACAGCGCGCGGCCAGTTGCATGTTGCGGCGCCGGTAGTGATCGTTGCCGTTGGTCCTCCGCCACTCCAGCTCCTTGGAACCCTTGGAAGGGAGCTTAAACTGGGCACAGCTTTTTTTGGTGTTTAGAGAACTTTGGCATTTTCTATTCTGCATTTTTATCATATCACTATTATATAGCGTTTATTATGCATTATATAGTGATATAATAGTGATATATATATATATATTTATTTATATATACATATATATATATGTGGTGTTTATTATGTATGTCTGTATGTATGTATGTCTGTCTGTCTGTCTGTCGGTCGGTCTGTCTGTCTGTCTGTCTGTCTGTATGTATGTATGTCTGTGTGTCTGTCTGTCTGTCTGTCGGTCGGTCGGTCGGTCGGTTCGGTCGGTCGGTCGGTCGGTCGGTCTGTCTGTCTGTCTGTCTGTCTGTCTCTGTATGCATATACTGTATCACTATTATATCACTATACATCTATACGTCTATACGTATTTATGTATAATTGAGGAATATTGGTAGATATAGGACACATCAGAAGAAAGCTAAGAATTCCAGAGGTAGGGCGCTGGAATACTCAGGTGATAGACTACCATGCCCCAGTCATGGACACAGTCACGACGTTGGCATTGGCTGATTTGGAAAAATCAAACGAGAATAAAACAACTGCCTTGAACTATGTATGTATGGAAAATCACCATTTTTAATGGGAATATCCACTATAAATGGCCATTTTCAATAGCTATGTTAGTTTACCAGAGGGTAGATGTAGATATATCTAGACTCCAGACTGTTTAAATCCTTCTGATTCATGGATGATTCAAGTCCCGTTGAACCAACCAGAATGGTATTCATACCAGGACTGTTCACTTGCAGTCGTTCATCTACTTTGAAATAATATCCGTCCGTCATCATCATTCATCACTCATCAATTACATGTTCAATCTTGGATACCTTGAAAACAACACATATTAGTCTGTAGCTGGTGAGTATATATGTATATATACATATATATATGTATATATATATACATAATATATATATATATATGTATATATATATATACATAATATATATATATATACATATATATATATCATGCATGTTAATGGAATTTATGTATAATTTGAACATATTTGAACCATATTTTCTGTACTTTTTTTCCGCGCCTGAACACGATGAGCCCAGTTCTTCTGGCTGTCATCCTCTGGGCTTGCTGGATACATGTCAATCAGCTTCACATTCAGATACACCTGGGCCACAACGACTGGTTAAGTGGGTTTTGCAATGTGGATATATGGTGGATATAAATATATATTTATATATGTATATATATAAATATAATGTGTATATATATATAGTGAATATGTGGTGAATACATGGTGGTTATACAATGTTTCTATCTGTTTCTATAATGCAAAACTGGATGTGAGTCAACGACCGGGACATCTGTGGTGCGGAAGGAATGAAATATCTGAAAGCGTCAAACTGTTTTGTTGCTGATAGATCTACTATTCTTTGTAAAAATATTGATAATTCTTGAAATTTAAAAACAATGACCAGTGGAAGGTGCAGAAAAGGTGTCCTGATAGCCAACAAATGCATGGAGCTGCAGTGTACTTGTTTGCGGGGTTAACCATCATGGACAGCAACAAAGTCAAACATCAACAAATGAGCAAAATCCCATACAACGAATAGTTCATAAGGATTCCTAGTGCTTAGCCAAATCCCCACAATGTAGGCCGCCCTTGAAAAGTAAGTGGGTTCATCAGTAGGTTAACCGTCGATTCTGCTAGATAGATCTATAGTCGATGGTTCTTATAAACAGTCCTTTTTATCAACTTGTGATATATATATATATTAATATATTAATATATACATATATATATATATATCATACCCCCTTCCTGGACTGTCCACCACTAGCATCACCGGGGGGTTGACCATGTTCGACTGTTTGACCTATAGCCGTCCAGTCACATCTGTATCTTCTGGCACATCTTTTTCCTGGGCTTCAGCTGCCTTGCATCCCGCAGGGCCTTGGCAGGTTTGACATTCTGCACATTCCCAACTTGTCAAGAGTTTGTTTTGTTTTAAAAAAACAGGTTTGACATTTATGTAAATGTGCATATAATACATCATATACATATGATACACATATTCCATAAATATATGTTAATAATATATTAATATGTATAATTATTCTATATCATAAATATAAATCTCCGTGAGTACATGTGATTCCTGGGAATAATGTACTGACCTATTGTAATTATCAGACCACAAGTGGATGGTGTGAGAATCCCTTCCAAGTCCCCGAACAGCCGAACAGGACATCTCGGCATTAAACTTGCTGAACAATGGCATTGTGTGAAATTATGGATCTAGTTGGTTTTTGTTTGAAAATAGCTACTTCACCTCAGAATCTGATGTTTGATTACGATTTTTTGCCCATTAACGTTCCAATTTTGGAGAGTGAAATTGCCATTTTGAGGTACAGTCTCCACGATCAAAATTGCATCTCTGGGGCTTAGTAAAAATGCTGCCATTTTGGGTATCCCCAATTTTCCGGGCAAGCTATTTGCAGCCAGACTAGTGCGGTTTCAAGCCAAAGGACCCCATGCAAAGCGACTGATGCAGAAAACGTCTGCCTCTTCCTGACTTTTGACCCCCACAACTCCCGGGTCAAAATAGGGATTAGCTCCAATTTATGACCATTTCATAAGAAACATCGGGGTTTAACCATATTACGTAAGCAGAATGAGATTGACTCCGGAAATTTGATGCAATCCCTTTGTTGTGGGGGGCGAAATAATGGTTGAGGAATGCAACAAACATGGACTGGTCAACTTGCCGCTTGCCAATGCCTTTTATGGCATTTCATGCATATATCAGTCCAATGAACAAGCCTGGAGCTTCTGAATCTCAGCAGCTGTACAGATTTTGATCATCGCCATTCTTACAGGCGTGATGTGTGCACCGCTGTCTCATCAGTTTCATTCTTCTGTTTCTTCGTACACTCGCAACTCGACCGTTTATTGGTAACAAAGTGCTAATCAGCGCAAATCTGTCTGACTCAATAATTAACTATAGATACTATAGTTTGATTGAAGAAAAATTACATGAAACTCATGAACCCACTCAAATTCCTTTTTTTGGTGCCTTCCTAAAGCCTGGTTCACTGAGTCGTCATCCCCCGTCTGATCAGTGGTTAACACAGCCCCATTACATCCACATGTTGGATAGTTAAATCCACGGATAATATCTCTATGATATCCATATGTTGAATAATGGTAATTCCACATGATATTTGAATCACATGATATCCCCACTTTGGATGGTCAAGTCGACATTATATCCACATTACATCCCCACTCTGGCGGGTTATATCCACATTACATCTCCGTTAGAACCCCAATGTTGGATTGTAAATCCATATGAATGATATTCACATGATATCCCCATATTGCAGTTAAAGCCCTTTACATCCTTTAGCAGTAGTCAGTTATAAGCCCATTTATGGAATGATACCCCCATATCTAACATGTTGTAACCAGTTTAAAACACCATACCCTCTGGTAAACTAACATAACTATGGAAAATCACCATGTTTAATGGGAAAACTCACTATAAATGGCCATGTTCAATAGCTATGTTAAATTACCAGAGGGTACAACATCAGTGAAATCCCCGAGAACATCCCAGCCATCGTCTCCTCCAAGGCACACCGAGAAACATGTGTCGAAGGGCCAGTTCCAGGCCCGGAATGGCTTCCGACTCTCCTGCGGACTCCCGTGGAATCTGGGCGATTTTTCGATGGGCGGATCCAAGTGGTCAGATTTGAAAAAGCGAAAACGTGGTCCACAAAAAGGTAGATTTGAGATGATTTGAATAGAATCCAATAGATCAAAATTGTGAAATAGAATGAAATAGAGGTAAATCGAAACTTTTCGATCTTTGGGTTGCTATCACAAGGCTTTTCGGTTCCCCATTTTGGAGGATCCTTATTATGTGTTCGCCAAGCCCTCCAAGGCACCGCTGCATACTGTAGCACTGCGCTCCTATACGATAGCGAATGTTCTTCCGCCTCTGGAGAATCTCTCCATCCAAGGACAAACGGACCTCACAAGTCGTAGTTTCAGTGAGGACCCTCCCACCAGCTCTCACCTATCTTGTTTGCAAATTTGTTCTATCCTTTGAGATCACTATACATACATAATTAATTATATTTATAATTATAAATATATATATATATACATTTTGGGGGCACACAATGGTTCAACATGGTTCAACAAATTGGTTTTCAATGGTTTTCATCCGTTCCAGGCTTCACTGTCATCCCAGCACCCGGCCAAGGCACATCAAAGCTGCAGAGCACATCACGTTGCAGGTCCACTGCATCGCCTTTCCCGACTTTCACCGTTCTCTTTCCTTAGGGCTCCACATTGCTCCACAACCGCAGCAAGGGTCGTTGTGAAAATAACGGGAGGACATGAGAGGTGTCAGCAGTGTCAGCCATGGAAAATTAGTCATGAAAGAACTGAAATGATATGAAATGAATTCAAGTGATCATGAATGGCATATGGCATAAAGCTGAGAAGTTTTTTTTTTGAGTTCCCCATGGTTCCCCTGGTTGTTCCCCTCCCAGGATCGTTCACCTGTCGTTCAACCGTCATTTTCTGCAAAGTCTCGGACTTTCCCGTCCATCATGTCCTGGAGAGCCATAGACATATCATACACATATCATAAATATATATATATATATATATACATAAAAATAATAAACAATAATAATATATAATAATGATGAAAGAAACTGTCTCAAAATCGAATCAATGGCTGTCCTTGAAACATCCCGCAAAGACGTTTATTGTATTCAAAAATTTATTGTAGCATCTGTCATCCAGGCATAAAATGCCTTTGGCATCATCGTTGCAGCAGCCAGTTAAAGCATGTCCCATCAGCATAGTCGTCGATAGATTTGCTTTCGTCAGGGACAATTGCTCCAAAAGAAACCGCACATTCAAAGCATATAGAAGGTGGAAATAAGATGAAATAAGTACAGCAAATTAACTAAATCAAGGCTGCAAACAGGCTTGCAAGCTACTTGGTTTCCAAGACAAAATCTAAATTGATCAAGGCGGAAACTGGAGCTTCCAAAACCATATGACCCACCTCTTATAGCCGAAATGCTCAGCTCATCGAAATCTGACCAGTGGTTATCCTCATCCCCATCACCATCAAGTCTGGCAAAATCCCTTTAGTTCTCTGACTATATCAATTCCCATCTTTCACATGGAGGGTTCCTGAAATGGGGAATCTGCAGCTGAACCAGAGACTGTCCAGCCCGTGCCTGTCAGGTCATTTCACCACCGCTTGTCACGACCGTGACTTGGCTCAGGAAAGGGCCCTTTTTTTTCTTGCGCCAGCCATGCCGGCTGCGA
>Ga0126342_10011710_pt1 | contig 15658 bp, 19 predicted proteins | sample Cyp1metagenome_FD_92528 | JGI IMG/M metagenome (GOLD analysis project Ga0126342, IMG submission 92528) | Coral microbial communities from Lord Howe Island, Old Settlement Bay, Australia - Cyphastrea 1 metagenome | ecosystem: Host-associated > Invertebrates > Cnidaria > Coral ...
AGCGGATCAGCGGATCAGCCCAGCGGATCAGCGCATCCGCGGATCAGTCATTATTGGATCAGCGGAGCCCGCGGATCGCGGAGCCCGCGGATCTACAGATCAGCGGATCACTCGGCGGATCAGCGGATCAGCGGATCAGTCCTTGGATGAATCAGCGGAGCCAGCGGATCAACGGATCAGCGGATCACTCGGCGGATCAGCGGATCAGCGGATCAGTCCTTGGATCAGCGGAGCCCGCGGATCAACGGATCAGCGGATCACTCGGCGGATCAGCCGCGCCGGCGGATCAGCGGATCAGAGAATCACAACGACTGGGTCAGTGCAGGTTAGATCGCAAGTCTTTTCCACAGCGAACATGTCCCATAATAGGCGTGTCATTCGGACCCGCCAGCCAGGCTTCTTCTTCTTCTTCTTCTTTGCGCTCGCTTCAGGAACTTGGTGTCGCAGAGGACAGGGTTTGCCAAGTGAGTTAAGTACGTTGCATGCACCATTGCCGAATTTCGCATTCACCGCAATCATTGCAGAACACCTGTTCGCTAGTCACCTGCTGTCCCTAGCTCCCTTCAGTCAACCCACACAAATAATACTCTGAACCTCTTTTCGGCTCTTGGCGGATACATCCTCCTATTACGCCAGCCCGTTTCTTTGCCAGGATGGTTCCATGCCTTGGAAGCATGGCTAGGCATGATACGAAGGGATCGACTTCAGAAAATTGGAAATTCAGGATTTGTATGCGTGATGCATGATATCTATACTGCCGAATGATCTAGAATCTGGCAGGATTCCCGGAACAGTAATAGAACCCAGAGGAATCTACTGCAACAGGATTTACTGATCTAGCCAGGCATTGCACATTGACCTCGACCACTATAAGCTTACCGGCCCACAGTCGGGCATTCAGCCTCAAAAGGCAGGATCACAAATAAATCGCACCCGACGCGACGATGCTGAGACAACAATCTATGACATTTTGCGCTTGCCCGCGCATGCGCGACTCCATGCGCAAAAATCAACTTGATTTCAAAGCTTTCCGCAGCCATTAGGATCGACCATTTTGACGTGGAAGCCATACATGTGGCTTTAGCCCTGCAATCTTTAAAAAGAATTATTACATCTTCATGGGCACGACTTTGAACCATAACCTGATCAACTTCTTCTCAAGTCATTGCCCGCCGCCACTCCTGCCATACATGGACCATGGCGCAGAGCTTGGAATGCCTCACTGCCCTTCTCGAAGCTGCGGATCCAGCAGTGCAAGTGCCTCCCGAAGTTAGCCGCAGAGTGGCTCAACGGTTGCAAGATGATATCGGCCGGTGGCTGCCTCTTTTTGGCGCTGAAACTGATCTGCAACAGCTGCTTCCTTTGCAGCGCCATTGTTCCAACTGCAACGCGGCGCTCAGCCGATGCGACTCCTTGAAGACCACGGCTGTGATTCTGCACACCACAGGGCCCATCCGCAAACAGCATGTTCCAGTTCGTTGCAGAAACAGAGCTTGTCAAAGATGCAGTGTGCTACTGTGGCACAACTACAGCGTTGAGTCAGGCAAACACGTTTTTACTGGCTTCCCGCATGACCTGAAATGCTTTATGCTCACTTCCTCCTTCGGCTTTTCCACTGCATGGCTTCGACAGTTCCATTCAAGATTGGTGAGGCAGCATGCAAGTTTCATCAGTGAGAGCGATGTCGTCCGTGAGAATGCCTGTGCAGAAGGTCAGCAACATCTTTTGCCAACAGCAAGATTGCGCCTCTTGATCAGCGAAGGCTGGTTTAAATGGCGCTTTTTGCTTCGGGCCTCTACCTGTGGAGTACCATTTTCCATCGACCTTCGCCAAAACATCGAACAGCTGCTCGAACCTGCTATGGCAGTTTTCCAACGGCAGTTCACAAGGGAAGCTGTAGACAGGGCCCGCAACGCAAAGATGCGCTGCGATGTTTTGGTCATGGATGGGAATGCAAAAAACAGACGCGCCGTGTGTGCCTCACTGCTCGCAGGATCTTTGAAGTCACTTTCTCTAGGGCAAACTCTGCGGCATACATGCCCGTGCACACCAGTCTTGGGCAAAAGCTTGTGCTCGCACCACCTGGCAATTGGTTCTGATGGAGCGACTGTGATCAAGGACAGGTTGTTCTGGGCAGCGGTCGCTCTGCGGCCGGCCTATGTCTAAAAATTGCAACATTCTGTAGCAAGTCTTCGCTTTTTTGTGAGCGTTTTCGTAACCTAACCAGGCATCAGAACTTTTTCTTGTAAGAGCAATGTTTGTGCAATGGCGCAGCGGAAGGGCTCTGGGTACTAGTCGTGTAGTGTACGTTCCAAGACAATGAGTCGCGAAGTCGGCCGTCAATACTTGACAGCCGTGAAATCCATGTGGGACACTGTGGATAAGTTGTGGGATCCACCCCGGCTGCTGACGCAGCTGGGATACCAGTTCTGCCAGACCTGGGCAGTGCGGGCAGCGCACCATGAGTTCCCATACGCCCTCAACATGTTGTCGCTGATGTGTCCTCTCACCAGTGGAGCGCGGGTTTCCATCTTTCCAACGAGCCCTAGTCCATTAGTGGCCTTCACCATCAACGTCAACTACTCGCAGACCAGGAAGAGTAGCGTGACCAGCTTTGCTGATTCCATTACTCGAGAGTTGGACAAGGTGGTGCAACATCGAGTGAGCAAAGCTGTCCAGCGCCAAGTGGAAGCAGAACAGCAGCTTCGGGAGCCTCACCATCAGGGCCAAGTGATGAGCAGGCGCGGCCGCTTCTGCATATTGCTTTTCTTCTGGCGTCGAATGTCTCGTGTCCATGAAAGGTTCTCATTGTCAAAGTTACTAGCTCCTGTCACACGTTTTCAATTTTTCCGTGACTTACCTTGCATGTGCTTCAGGCCAAAAGCCGCAGTATTGTCCGCAGCCATCGCAAGCGCTACTCCTGAAGAGTGGTTCCACCGCTGTGCTAGTGACTTCAAGCAAGTGAAGAATTCCGCTGCTCTTCCTGGTGAGCCTGGACAGTGGCAAGGTCGGCAATGGTTTGGCGTTCTTGGCAACCTCGATGAAACGTACGACTTCCTCACTGCGTTTGGGTTGCTGTCGGAAGAGGGTGGGAAAGCGTCCAAAGTCAACGCCAAAGTCAACCCGCACCAGAGTGCGCTCAACAAGCTTATGCAATTTGGTTCTGCAGCCCGCGCAACCAAGACAAGTGGAAGCTACGGAGATAGCTCGGGTAATGGCATCTCTCTCGGTGTTGTGGGGAACATGCATCCAGCCACTTACGTGCCCATGGAACGGTCTGAAACGGGCAGCCATCATGCGGCCACAAAGGAAAGGTTCTTCATTTGCACTGGCCGCCCCATTCAGCCTCATGAAGATCTCCCAGAAGATTATCCTTTACCTGGAGGTGGGGCTTCAAGTTCTAGGTTTCTCTTCAGTCCACGTATTCAAATAAACCCTGGCTGCCCCAAAATGCCCCACTATTATACGATGCTATCTTTGCCCTTCCTGTCGCAGGAGCTCCTCCTCATTTGTGGGTGCCATTGACTCCGGATGTCGCAGACATGCTCGGAGTAGCAAAAGAAGCCCAATCCACTGAAGCGGCTCGGGCAGAATGGCAAGACACTTGGCCTGGCCAGAGCCCGCCAGGGCTGCCAGCAACCCAAGAGTTCAAAGCAGATTTCATCCCTTCTGAAGAAGGCTACCCTGTCAGACTCCTAGACGGCATTATGAGCAGGCTGCGCTTTCGCCGAGATGCAGCTGAAGCCACAGGTTTTGTACCTGAATGGCGCGTGGCCAACAGGTCCTTCGCCATCCCTCCAGAGTTTGAATTGGCTCCTGCAGTCAAAAGAGTGACAGACTATTTCGGCACTCCCCACATGAATTTGGAGTTCTCTGAAGATGCAGCTCAATGGCACAGATCATTTCAAGGAGGCCTCAACGTGCAGAGTCACGTCGCACGCGAGAAGGGAGACACAATGTCAGGGGCTCGGATGGGAGCCGCGCCCTGGCAAATTGGTGTTCTCTCTGGCTGTCTGCTGGCCTTTGAAATCTTTGCCGGCTTGTATTCGCATGAGCAGCTGGAAGCAAGATCGCTGCGTATCACTGCAGACCATTTGAAAATGGCTTTTGCTTTGATCAAAATTGTCAGCTTCTCAGTTGTTTCGAACTTGCACCTGTGAGTTGAAGCCGGCATGCCACTCTCTGTGATAGGTTAACATGGTTCCATGTGTATAAGCCTAGTTTGTGGCGCTAGTTTCGTGCCAACCAGTACTCAGGTCCACGCAATCAAGGGCATTGCTTTGGGTGAGGAGGGAGAAGAGCCTGGCGTAGAAGTACCCCGTCAGCCTGCGCCCGTGGATTTCTCCGCTTTGGAAGTGCCGTACGGAGACCAAGAGTTCGAGCAGCCAGAGCAATGGGAAATAGAACAGGACCAGGAGGACATGGATGAGCCGCCTGAAGACGAGGATGGCCAGGAAGCTGTGGCCCCGCCTTCTCCTCCGCAAGCGGAAGCTGAGCTGCCGCCAGCAGCAGGCGCCCAGCCACTCACCAGTGAGCAGGTGCGATCGATGGATTTCGGTTATGGTGACGGTGGTGCTTCAGTTCAGCCGAGCTTGCACGCCCAGCATTTGACGGACAGGTACATTGTCAAGATGACCTTGCTACGTGGGACGCCCAAGATCAGCTGCAAGCAAGCTTGTGACAAACTCCGAAGTTCTCGAGAGAAGGGGCGCAAAGCCTTGCCCAGGGTGAACTGGATGGCCGTGATGACCACCGCCAGCAAGGAAAGCCCAATCCTTGAGCTCAGTGGAGATGAGTTGCAGATCGCAAGAATCCCTGAAGATGCCACCCTCCGTGTTGAGTACCACAATAACTTGATGACATTGTGCGGCCTCAGCCTTCGTGAGCTGGTAGATGCCATGAAGCAAGCAGTGGAGAAGGCAAAGCAGGCTGCTCCCAAGCAGGCCGCTGCCAAGCCCCCTGCTGCAAAGCGGCAGAGAACGAACGCGAGTGAATGAGTCACCACACACCCGCCCAGACAGTCCAGATAAAAAAGACAGACTTATGTCCTGTGTTCTCACCTGAGTCGCTTTGCAGTTCCTACCAGTCATGCGAACAGTATGAGCCATGTTGAATCATGCAAACATGCAAGGAAGTTTTCAGAAACGCCCAAACCGCATTCGCAGAATGTCAGTTTCTGTCAGTTGCCTGCAGAATCTCGAAACTTGCCCCGCCTTGTCTTGCAGGACATGACAGTGGTCAAGCACCGCGTGCGCAGCGATCATGGTGTTGAACTTTTGCTGTCCGAGACATGTGGCGACAAAAGATCTGCATGGGTCTCCGAAGGTTCTGTGCAGAAGGCTTTGCGGGATGAGTATTTCAACCAAGCTGGCCAAGCGCGTCGAAAGCAACGAAAGAAAAGTCGTGCGCCCACAGGGCCGACCGCAGAAGGAGAAAGTTGGCCTACTTTGCTCATTCCGGAGTCCGCGCCAGAAGATTTGCAAGCAGTCACCTGCGCCACCCACAAAGAAGCTGGATCTGATGCCTTGCTCGCAAAAACTGCAGGGGTTCTATGTGTTTGCCTTTCTTCCGGTATCATTGTGCTGATGCAAGAGATTTATGGCAGCGAGTCGCTGCCTCAGAGGTACTTCTGCTTGGCTGCGGCCAAGGCGGTCGTCCCTGAGGCTGTTCTTTTGGTTCACGATGACAGCTGCCATATGTACAAGTATTGCTTGAAAAGGAAGGAGGCCGGTTGGGCATTTGCTAAACGTTGTCTTTGGGTAGGTCTGTCCTGTGGTTTGTTCCCAAGAAAAGGGTATGAATCGGTTTCTCTTCATGTCAGAGTCAGAGGTTGGAGAAACTTCTGAAGTTATATTCGGATGAGCTTGCTGTGATTCCCAGGCATCTACTGCTGCAGCTTCGATTGCGCCGCCACAGATGAGCTTTGCCATAGACCCGTTTCACATGGGAAATCATGTTGATGCATTTTGCCGCGAAACTTGCCATCCTGACTTGCCATGTCACGCTGACCGGCTACAAGAGATTCGCACATCTGTGTGCGAGTTTACCTTCACTTGGCTCTCAGCGTACCGACATCAGACAAAACATATGAACCGCTTTGGTTTCAATTTCTTCTTGCAGGAAATGGCTTGGTCTCACAATGACCATATATTTGAGCAAGATGCCACGGTGGCTGAAGCCCCAGCATGAGCGCGTAAAGAAACAGACCGAAATGCCAGAAAGCCCTTTTCCTTGGAAAGATGCTTCCGCACATGCATATCAAACCCCATGCACACGCAGGTCATTCTACTTCATGCGTGTTTACTGTCTTCTGCGCAGGATCGGATGATGTTCCTCTTCTTCTGCGCAGTGCCTCAGGCGCGCAGATTTGGAATATACTATTCTATACATGTAGAAGTCCGGGTTCATGCATGGGGACAGACAGACCATGGATCCGCGGATCAGCCTGCCAAAGGCTCAACGGATACGCGGATCAGGCAGCGGATCAGGAAGTCAGCTAGACTATAATAGCGGATCAGCCGGCGGATCTATGGGTGGATTCGTGGATCCGCGGAGGAGAAGAGTATAGACCCGCCATTCAGCGGATCACTCGGCGGATCAGCGGATCAGCCAGCGGATCGGCGGATCAGCCCGCGGATCAGCGGATCAGCGGATCAGCCCAGCGGATCAGCGGATCAGCGGATCAGCGCAGCGGATCAACGGATCAGCGGATCACCCCAGCGGATCAGCGGATCAGCCCAGCGGATCGGCGGATCAGCGGATCAGCCCAGCGGATCGGCGGATCAGCCCAGCGGATCAGCGGATCAGCGGATCAGGCAGCCCAGCGATCATAAGTCCCTAGAACGTGGCAAATCGCAAACCAAGCTGTCCTCGCAGTTGCTATGTATGGTGACATTCCTTCACCATTACACTGTGAATGTTCCCTTTACCTGTGCAGAATGACCCCCACCGGCCTTAATGACACCAACAGGCGCCAACAGGCCCAATTCACAGCTGACAACTCTATGCAATCTATACAGCTCCGGGCTTCGGACGGAGAGAACCTGATTTCCATCTTGGTCATAGCGGCTCCACACCTTTCTCAACCTGGCCAAACAATCCAAAACAACATACCCCATAGGCATCCATCGCCATCGATGGGACATGGACCCCGTGTGAGCAGTGCCTGTGAGCAGTGCCTTGAATGACTTGAAGCTTCATAGTTTCACGTGGAGCGGGGTGTTCTTTCAGCACATGTGCAACATTTCAGTCCACCTTGTGCCTTTTTTTTTCCCTTCAAAACGGTCCATGGCCATGGTGGCCTATCTTTCCAGCGTTCCACAGATACAGCCAACCAGTTGGCTGTATAAAGAACTGGAGATGCAGGGAGACCATGGGAGAGGCTGTCATATGGTGTTATAATGTGATATGTTATATATATATATATATACATACGTATATACATACACAGAGAGAGAGAGAGAGGATTGTTTCAAAAGGTTACAGCGCCAAAGGTCCCTTGGGTCTCATGTCCATCCTTTCAGACGTCTTCGTTGTGAAACTCTGCACTTCCGCATGGTTGATGCACATGATGACGTTGAGGCTGCCGTAGCGTGTAAGAGAAACTTTCATCACACCAGACGTCATGACGATGGACCGATCCACATAGATCGGCATTGCATGAAATGTCGCCACCTGGTCCGGTAATTGAAATCGCTGGGCGTTTTGGATCGCATCTTCACCTGAGATGTGAGTCCCTACAACGACTTGTGGCGGCGCCAACAGAAAAGACACATCAGATCATCAACTCTGAAATAATCTGGATATAGCCCATAGATATCCATAGATGTCTATAGTCTATGTCTATAGTTTGAATAAAGTATGAGTCAGAGGATCCAAGACTTTTATGCGCTGAAAACTGGTGCCCTTTGGGGTGCCCTTGGGAAACGGCGTCATCAAATCCTGGTTGCGCAAGCGATGAAGGAGCTCGCGGGTGAAGTCTGATGCGAAACCTCGCGAAGTGGGAAATGGTGGGAACGGGAGATCGTCCTTGTGGCCAAGATGATAAAAACGAGGTGCAAAGGAGGCTATAATTGATTACTGTATAAGTACTATAATATATATATATATGTATATTACATGTATGTATATATATATATATACCATACCTATTACATATTTACATGATATTACGCGAGAATATCTTAGGATCAGGTGCCCAAGAGCCGGTTGTGAATTGGAACTGGGTTCTTTTCTGCAAAGGCATCTTTAAGGCGTGGCCAAAACTGGCTCACAATCAGAGCCTATCTGTAGCCTGTGCGGAGCAGTCATGTAGCTGAGAGCAGCATATCTCGTATAGTTTACATCTACACATCATATCATATCACATCATATCACATCATATCACATCACATCATATCATATCATATCATATCTACAACTATCTACAACTGCTAATCAGGGTCCACCAATTGCTTAGCTAACTATATCTAGCCCAATCTGGTGATATTCACCAGAATATCTACATTGCCCACTGCCCGAAATTCGGCTCTACCTAGCTCTAATGCAGTGCAAAAGACTCTGGCTGAGGGGTTTTCCAGCGAGGCTGCAAAAGGGAGCAGATGCAGCTTCGACGATCTCAGCTTCCATATCAATCTCCAGAAAGGCATCCTTATGAGCATACCTGATTCACTCAGGTTCATGCTGGTGGTGAGTTGATGCTGGGGCTTATGTGGCTTTCATATGCTTTCATGTTTTTTCTTCCTTTTTGGGGTCATCTTGAAAGAAAATCCTAAGTTCATGTCCCTCTCAAGGCCCATGACTTGGTCCAAAGTACTTCAATCTCTTCTCTACAATTCCGTTCTCACGGTCGGTTCGCTCGAGTGTAGCGTTGCTCTCGTTGCTCAGGACTGACTCGCTGGCGTCCGAGGGTGGCTCGTAGCTGGGCTCTGAGAAGGCATCGAAGGCATCGAATCCCCTTCCAGACTGTGCAGAGGCAGAGGCAGAGGCAGAGGCCTCGGCAGAGGCCTCAGCCATTTCAGACTCATCCTGAATTGCATCTGTAGCATTTTCACCTGCTAAGGATTTCAAATCGGTAAAATCCCGAAGGCCAACGAGGTGGCACTCGCGGCCATCCATCATGGCATACTTCACCTGGAAAACTTCGGTGCGGAACTTGCTGGAGTAACTATCAACCAAGTGGGTATGAAAGGCATGGGCTGCACGATCGCTCCGAATTCGAGACATCAGAATTTCTTGGGCACGTTCAGCCTCACCTACAGGCACAGATGCAAGCGATACAAATCCCTATCCATCCCTATGAAATAATTTGCTGTGAGAATATGCGAAGATGTTGGTCAAGGGGACACAAGCATGGTCAAGTTCAGGCCCTGTGTTGCAAAGCTTTCGTTTTCTTGTGATGATGGACGAATCGGTATTTCTTGATGCACTAGTGGTGACTTCAAAAACACCTGCCTGGGGCAATGAAATCTGTCAGCTTCCGCCCCTCCAAACTCGTACCAGACCGCAAGAGCATGGTTGCCAACTTCTGCGAGTGTGACTGGAGCTTCAAATCGCTGTCAATCTCGCAGACCTAAAGGAAAGTGCGAAACCACCATCTACCAATCTACCCCCAAGATCCCTTTAGTCACATACAACTCGTGTCACAAGTATAGAAACGCTTTCAAATGACATCAAATGACAATGCTATGCTGCTATGCATGCTCTGGTGCCCCTGTCTCAAAACACCTGGCAGCTGGATGTCCAAAACTGCCATCGCTTCCCCCCAGAATCCCAGAATGGCTGCAGCTGCCGGGAAACCGCATCGCATGTCAGCTCTAGCAGTGCGGAAGCTGCACTGAGATGCCGATTGCTATCGCTTGCCATCATCGTTGTCTCCAGGGTGTGACGAATGAGTTGGTTCGCAATATTGTGGACTGCGACCACCGCACCTGTCACGATCACGACTGATCAGGATTGATCAGGATTGTCATGAATCCCCACATATCCCAACCCTTTCAAATATGTTCAAACCATCGAAAGATAAAGGGTGCACCAGGTGTGTCTTGCCTGTGCAGACTATATTGCAGAAAACCAAAGTCCGGGAGTTCGCAACTGTGTCGGGTTCCCCAGATGCAAAGTCTGTCTCCATGGACACACGCCACAGAACCACTCCAACGACTAAGCTGTGGCTGACGAGGACTCCAGTGTACCGTGCGGCAACGGCAACGAAAACGATCTGCAGCACCATGAAGCCCACCAACTGCAAGATGAACACATCATTAAAGTTGGGGCTTCCCAGTGGAGATACCAAGAAAGCCAAGAAACCATGGGCGGCCAAGCAAATCAAGTCCAACACAGAAGCTGTTATCACTGATGGCACCAAGTGAACCATCAGGAAGGAAACGTGCAACAACAGAAGTGACCAAATGGTTGCTACAGACATCCATTGTGCATTCCCTGCCCACATGTTCCATAAAACCGAACATGTGCCGCAAGCAGGGAGAGGAAGGGCATATGACATGAGGCGTCGTGCCCAAATGACCTTTCTGGCACAAGTCTCTTTGAAGGAAGGCCTCCCTGATCTGATCCTTCTCTCGGTTGGGATACCAGTCTCTCCACCTGAGACTCTTCACGGCCAAGTCATACCAAGTCCTGCAGAGTACTGGAGCTTCGCGGCAGTAAACTAACAAGTTCACCAGCAGCAGTGCACAAGCGCACCAGAAGAAAATCGTATCATCCGTCGAGAGCCCCAGAGTCTCCATATCTCATATCTCAGTCGCCTCAGCAATAGCAATGTACCAATCACATCATCAAACTGATTAAAAATAATAGCAAAATATCCCCAGACCTACGCCAGTGATGTGCATCACTTCATCCAAAAAATCTGTTGGGATCGAGGTTGTTTTTTTTCTCCCTCATCAGGAAAAGAGGTGCTGAACCGCGGCATGTGGTCGGGATCCAAATAGCGATGCCAGATTTTGAGACTCTGCATTTGGGCAGGGCTGAACTTGCTCAATTCTTTCCTATAAATGAAACTGGCCAACAACTGATGATAATTAAAGAATGTGCTTGCTGAATCAAGGCGGAGCTTCCCATACTGCAATACAGATGAACGTCTGGTTAAAACGGCATGGTTGGAACATCAAGCAACGGCCTTGAGCCGAAGCTGCCAGAAAAAAAGCTCTACAGCATGAAACTAGGAACCTCAGGAACCTCCACAAATAATGAAACTTGGAGACTTTGCCGCACTTCATCATCATATGGTCAACTGTTGTGATCTGCCTTGAACTTACTAGATCTCTCTAGATCCGGGAAGCAGGAAGACTGGCCTAAAAAATATATCAAAATATAGGTGCACCATTCTGAACACTTCGGCTGACGATGCACATGGCAAATACTTGAAGATACTTGAAGCATCCATAAGTCGATTCACTATTCCAGACTATTCCCATGTCTTACCATGTTTTACCACCGATTCCACCGATTCCTCAGACAGGTGGTACCGTGGTACCTCGCCAAGTCGTGTTCAGAAAAGCCTGCACGAGCTTGAACCACGTCGTAGATCTGCACAAACCTGGATGGTTTGGATGCACAAACCATGATGCAACACGATTTCAAAATACAGTATTTCAAAAAGGATGAAAAATGACACAGAACACATCACATCATCATCAGCAGCGACTTTTCTGGCAGAATTTCCCTGCTTGGAACGTCTTCTGAATGGGTAGCCAAGGGACTCGTCAAACGAGAGATCGCGCACTGTCCTCTCTCCTGCCACAGCTTGCAAAAGTCAGAAGTCTCAAGTCTCAAGGTGTGCATTTCTCTCGTAGCTTTCGAATATGTGTCGGTACGGATAAGTTCTGTATAAGGTATGTAATGGTATGTATAAGAAACGAAATCATCAAACATAATAACTTCAGTTAACATCAAATGAATATCATCAATAAACCCAAGTAACCCAAGACATGACATTTCTGTGAAAACAGCTACTAACTGCCTGGTTTTCCAAAAATCCAGATCTGCATTTCTCACAGCTGCGCTATGCTGCGCTATGCTGCGCTGCCTGTGACTTCACGAAAGATTCGCTCCACGCAGCTCAGCACAGGTCTTGGTGAGGCATCAAAAGAACGGGGATCAGAACTGGGCTCCATTCTGATTTACAGATGTTTACAGATGTTTACAGATGTTTACACTAGATCACTACGTCTCACAGCATCTTGAAGTCTTGGGCTTTGCAACTTGGAGTGTCCAGACATGTCCAGACTCTGGCAGTGTTTTAAGGGGTCTCATGTTTCACTGATTTTGAAACTGCGATGGTTGTTACAATAGATCAATAGATGTCAATAGTATGTCTTTGGCGCACCTACAAGGAACATCAAGGAACACATAGTGTCCAAACCTTTGCAGCAGCTTGGCCCAATTTCACCAAGGATCGTGATGCCGCGACGACCCAAGAGTACAACCTGGGAAGGTGGAAACGCCTGTGAAACGCCATGGTGAAGTTCGCATGTCGCGTGTCGCAGGATCGAGCAACGATTTCCTCCAGACTCACCGACTTGGAGCCATCTTGATCAACCTGCGTTGCAATATGTTGCAACTCATAAAATTGAGCCGAACATGGCCGAACATGTCCAAACCTGGAAAGTAGATGAAAGTTGACCAACATTTACCAGGTCCAACGGTCCAACACTGACATTTTGAGAGATCCCGATGCCTCACTGAAAATCTTCTGCATAAAGGCATGACGATGACGTCTGTACCTTACCGCCGAACCATCGTTCCAAGATGTTCCAAGTGCAACATCTCACGCAATCTCAAGAGGCATTAGTTTTATCATGTTTTACCCTCTGGTAACCTAACATAACTATGGAAAATCACCATTTTCAATGGGAAAACTCACTATAAATGGTCATGTTCAATAGCTATGCAGCTATTTTGACATAACCAGAGGGTATCTTGCGGCAATCGCTTGGCTTTAGACATGTTCACGAAGTCGATGAAATCGGCTCTTTCCAGGTATAACTTGCACAACATCCGCCAGCTCTGAGATTGCAGTTCCGGACCCAGTTTCATGGCATGGCCTGCCAGGGAAGTGCTCCCGCAGAATCTCTCGGACCCACCTGGGGTGCCAAATGGTGCCACAGATCCGATGGGACTTGCTGATGATCAACGGTAGTTTGACATCCCCAGATGCAACATGATGCCGATGCAACATCTGACTGTACCTCAGCCTTTGTCCAAATCCTCTAAGATCCTCTATGTCTAATTTTGTTGGGGTGATTGCCGTGCATCATATCTCCTTCATTAGACACTGCGTGTGAGCAACATGCTTCGGTCATGGTATCATGGACATGGGTTCGCTCGTGTTCAGGTTGTGATTTTGGAGCCACATCTGATTTACAATTCATTACTTAATAATTTTTGATTGTTTTCTTTGTATGCGACATCTTCTAATTTGACCTACAGTAATTTGGTGGGTTTGCAACGTCATATCCATTCCATATATTCCATCCATTCCCGGCTTGATCTCAGTCCGTGTCATGAGGTTCCCGACTCCTTGTCGCTGCCTTTGCCTCAAAGTGTGTGGCAAAGAAAATTTTATCCCCAGGGTGCCCGGAAGATGAAATATCCCAATGGTTTGTCAAAATATTTGCGACATGTGAAGCGTGCTTTGGCCTGCACAATTTTGACCTTACCTTGAAGCCAAAGGCTGCCGCACTTAAAGCACTTCTGATTCAACATTCTGAAGCAATTTTTGCGCTAATGCTACAAATCTTCAGGTATAACAAATTTGGTCTGCGCCCTCCATGCAGGCAAATCTGCGACGCCACAGTCCCAGGTATAACAAATTATCATTGTGCACTGTATGATCGTCCTGAGCCGTTGACCCTCATGGACCTCTATCCTAAGCGCAAGAGGGGTGGAAAACATGACCATTGGAGCGAGACGCTTTGACCAAGTTTCAATCAAAACATCATTGTCCGGGCAAGAGACCCCAAACAGTTTGGGGGGAGCAGGAAGATAATGTATTATCACCTTGTTCATGATGATGAAAATGATGATGATGACGATGATGATGATGATGATGTTGATGAGGGTGATGATGATGTTAATGCTAATGAGGATGTTAATGTGCAGGAGGATGATGTTGAGGTGCAGGAAGTTGAGGATGATGATGTTGAGGATGTTGGTGGTAAGGATGGTATGTTGAGGAAAATGAGGTGCAGCAGGATGATGTTGAGGATGATGGGGTTGAGGATGATTATGTTGAGGGTGCTGATGGTGAGGATGATGATGATGATGATGATGCTGATGATGATGATGAGGAGCATGATGAGCATGATGAGGTGCAGGAGAATGATGTTGAGGATGATGAGGTTGAGGATGATGATGTTGAGGATGATGATGTTGAGGATGTGCATGGTGAGGATGATGATGTTGAGGAGAATGAGGATAAGAATGACGATGCTGGTGAGGATGACCGTCATCATGATAATGATGATGATGATGGTGATGATGATGATGATGATGTAATGTGATGTGACGATGATGATGATGTGATGATGATGATGATGGTGGTGATGATGATGTGATGATGATGATGATGATGACGACGATGGTGATGATAATGACGGTGAGGATGATGATGATGATGATGATGACGATGATGATGATGATGATCATGATGATGATGATGATCATGATGATGATGATGATGATGGGGGATGGCGATGGTGATGATGATGATGATGATGATGATGTGATGATGATGATGATGATGATGTTGATGAGGAGGAGGAGGATGGCCCAGAACCTAGGACCACACTTTGCACGAGTCTCCGCAGTCACAATGCACTTCAACATGTCAGTAGAGCCACTTACTTTATATAGGGAAATTTACAGGAAAACTGCGGCGCCCCACAGAAGCTAGGACCACACTTTGTGCGAGCCTGCGCGGTCGAAACGCATGTCAAGATTTCATAAGAGCCACTTCATACGGAAATTTACAGGAAAAATGCCGCGCCCCAGAAGCTAGGACCACTCTTTGTGCGAGCATGCGCCGTCGAAACGCATGTCAAGATTTCACAAGAGCCACTTCATACGGAAATCTACAGGAAAAATGCCGCGCCCCAGAAGCTAGGACCACACTTTGTGCGAGCCCGCACAGCCGAAGCGCATGTCAAGATTTCACAGGGGCCACTTCATACGGAAATTCACAGGAAAAATGCCGCGCCCCAGAAGCTAGGACCACACTTTGCGCGAGCCTGTGCCGTCGAAACGCATGTCAAGATTTCATAAGAGCCACTTCATACAGAAATTTACAGGAAAAATGCCGCGCCCCAGAAGCCAGGACCACACTTTGCGCGAGCCTGCGCGGTCGAAACGCATGTCAAGATTTCACAAGGGCCACTTTATACCGAAATTGTCAGGAGAAATGCCGCGCCCCAGAAGCTAGGACCACACTTTGCGCGAGCCTGCGCGGTCGAAACGCATGTCAAGATTTCACAAGAGCCGCTTTATACCGAAATTGACGGGAGAAATGCCGCGCCCCAGAAGCTAGGACCACACTTTGTGGGAGCCTGCGCCGTCGAAACGCATGTCAAGATTTCATAAGAGCCACTTTATAGAGAAATTTACAGGAAAAATGCCGCGCCCCAGAAGCTAGGACCACACTTTG
>Ga0126342_10011711_pt1 | contig 15657 bp, 14 predicted proteins | sample Cyp1metagenome_FD_92528 | JGI IMG/M metagenome (GOLD analysis project Ga0126342, IMG submission 92528) | Coral microbial communities from Lord Howe Island, Old Settlement Bay, Australia - Cyphastrea 1 metagenome | ecosystem: Host-associated > Invertebrates > Cnidaria > Coral ...
GAACCTAAATTGGAGGTACCTACCATATATAAGGCCTATGTAAGGCCTATGTAAGGGAATATCCCCCAAAATATGGCCTTATATGGTACAGTACCTCCATTTTAGGATCCTGAAATTCCCATTGATCATTGTTTCTCCTGTCATTTAGTGACAAAGTTCCCCTGGAAGTATACCATTTGGATGTTTCTGAAAATTGGGCTGCCCCAAGTCACCATTGAGATTCTTCCATAAGAAATGATCGATGAGTTGAAAACTGCGCCACCTTATCCCACCTTAGGTGCACAATTTTCACAGCTTTCAATTGGGTGTCTGCAAATGGGGAAAATGATACCCCTAGTAGATCCTAGTAGCATGATGTCTAATCATTGAATTGTGGGGTACACCATGTTTAGGCTCTGTCGACAAAGCCATTTGAAGTCAGCAACCCTCAATTGACCGAAAGCCAATCGATTTCCTGCCGAGCCCGGCCTTCTTGGGGGACAGAGATTTGGGCTCGCCCGCCTTGGACCACGTACCAAGTAGTGCTAAGTAATGCTCAACTGGGATTCATAAACCCTCAGTAATTACTAACCACCGATGTTTGATACCAGTAGTAGTCATATATTTGAATACGATTGATGGCATGATTTGGCGGGTGCGGCCCCTCTTGCAATTCATCAAAGGAGTTGAACAAATCCGGGACATAATAAGCTGTCCTACCGGAGTCCTACCTCAATCGGTAAGCCATGGTGAGCCCATTAAGCCTGCCTCCTCTCCATCTGCCAAAGATAGGAAGAGCTCCTCGAGGGTGGTTGCCTGATACGAAAAATCAGAGTGCTAGTGCTTGGGAATGCTTGGGAATAGATCCAAAATGCTCAGTGGTTTTTCAAAATGGGAAGTTTGTTCCAAGATTATTCTGAAAAATGATCAAATATTGTGTGGGGATCTAGTTGTCACCCTTGAGACCCGCTTCTTCGTGGCCTGCTTCCAACCCAACGACTCTCGTCCAGTTTTCTTCCAAGCCACGCTCACACTCAGCGAGGAGAAGCCGAGAAGAGTCTTCTGGCCTTAGACCGGCAAAACTTTCACAGATCAAAGGGCGGTTGCAGCCCTCTACACAAGTCACATTGATACATTCAAATGGTTTTTTCATGAAACATAGCCACACATACCCTTAGACCTTCACTAGGGAATGTCACACCTTAGCTGAATCCATGAAAGAATCTGACAAAGTTTCAGAGGTTTTTATGTTGGCTACAACACCTGTTTTGCAGCTTATTCGCAGGTGATCCCAAATCCAACGAATTCGCCAGCACCAATGAGACCCCGCACTCTCGAGGACGCGCAGCAGCCTGAGGGGGCAGAAGAATTGCAGCTATCCAAAAGATTCCAGGAATCTCAGCCTCAAACCAATTCAACGGAAGAAAAATGGTGAAACTGCATGATGGATGGGGCTCTTGGGTGTCCATCATAGTGAGCAAATATCATTGCTGGAGGAAATTAGCTGCAAAGAATCTCCTGCCAAGCAACTCAGGGAAGCTGCTGCCCACTGCAAAGGGCACCCGCAGTACCGCCTGTGTCAACTTTTTTCCGCGAAATCCACACTTGAAGTGATCTTGCAGCTGAACATCTGATTTGTGCCTGACAATGGTCATTTCATGAAGTGAATATGATACATCCCTATGAACTCCAGGTTTAAGCCTTGGCACGTGGTGACGGCACGTGCCCTTTTCTCCCCGCTAGGCTTGTGGCACTGTCAGCTGCACATAACCCACGGGCTTTGCCGATTTCAGGGCGTGGTCCTGCCATAGGGAAACCTCTCCAGCAGCAGGTCCCCAGGGATCGAAAGTCACATAAGTGGGGCCCAGGAGGTCTCCACCAACGATCAGCAGGCAGTGGAATCCCACATCCTGCTCGACTTCTTCGCCTGCCTCTTCCAAAACTCCCACATAGGACTCCAGCAGTACACAACAAGCCGACAAGCGACTCTTCAACATCTCATCCAACACTTCCACAGGCGAACAGACTTTTTCTGCAGCCAGGCCGCATCGTTGCGCCAGTTCCATGAACTGCGCGGTGCCCAGCTCGGCCCCCTCTGACGGCAGCTGGCAAACCTCATCACAAGCCCCCTCCGAGACCTGCCCCGGCAGCAGCCGCGCGAACAGCCGCTGCGTTGCCGCCAGGCAGGCGACTGCTGCAGACCTGCCGCACCAGGGCCGGGCTGGGCCAGGACCCGGCTGCAACAGCAGCACCTCGGCGGCCTCCAAGGGTAGCCCGGCAGCAGCTTCCGGGAGCTGTGTCGGAGGGCCCACACACTGCCTGAACGTTGGCTTTCAAGACCCCAAGAAAGTGTGAAATGCAGAGGTCATCAGCCCAAACGTTTACTCATTTTTATAGGGATGGAATATGAAAGGAGATAAACATATGCAAAAAAAATGAAAGCACAAACCAGTTGCGGCTTCATGAACTGTTCGAGGAAGTCTCGCTGCATCTTCATCTCCTCTGTGAAGCCTCCCCGCAACACCTCCTCGGGATTTGCAGCGCACCCATCAAGGCCAACATGGATGGTAGCATCGCTTTTGCCGCGGGGTGAGCGAGAACCACTGCGGTAGCCCTCAGGGGCCACTGCCAAAGCCATGACAGCGGCCAAGCTACACTGCTGAAAAGCGACTGTTGTGAAGTTGCTGTCGGCTGATGAGGTGAACTTCAACTTTCAGCGACTGTACAGGGGGGCTACTCCATAGCTTCTGCAACTATAAAGATTATAAAGCTCATGATAGAGAAGTAGATGTGAATGAATTCATTCCGAGAAGTGGATCTGCAAAATCCGATGAATTCCTGCTGGTGACATGACATCGTGTCAAACTACGGCCACATATTGCACTGTTCTCTATGTGAGCCCATGTGTTCTTGTGCCAGGCGATGGATGGTGTAAGAAGCATCACGTTGACACTGAGAATGCCACGCCATGGCCCAAGCCTTGGGAGATCTGACGTGTGCCTTCCCGATTTTTCCCTACTCGGCCTCACTTCCTTCACAGCGTGTCACCACCATCTGAGATCGGAGATCTTTTGACCTGTGGCAGAAGTGGATTTTGTTCAAACAAATGTGGCCATAGAACATCATAAGATGTCATACAATACGTCACCATCCCAAGATAGGCAGGGTTAATAATGTGGAGCTATGCCCATCTGTCAAACTGGTGACTCGAAATGTCAATTTAGACCACCACGCACCAGGATCCAAGCGCGTTCCTCTGCAAGAGGTCCTTGGAGGAAAAATGTAACCCCGGACCAAAGTTTTGGGACATTAAATTTGATAAGTTTGATCCGTACCCCTCTGAGGTCTTGCTCAATGGAATCCCGAAGAAATGAATTCATGACTCTTCAGTGTTTATCAATTTCTTCATCAATTCATCAATTTCTCCCAAAGGATCCAAAAGGAACAAATGGCTTTCTCTGAAAATCATGTACCCCATCCCATCCCCTGGTTTAAAACCTCAATTTTTCCCCACAAAAAAGTTGCCATCGACTGGGGGTGAATCCCACATTTTCAGACCATAATTTATCAACTTGCTGGTTATATCATGTAAAAATCATATATCATATCCATAAAGTATCATAAGACATATCATGAAAACTCCATTCAGTCCCATTTTCGCTGAATTTCCCCCAAAAAATGAGCTTACTCCAAGTGGCCAGGGCCGTCTTTGCCACCTGCAACGTCCGCGTGGCCTGAGGAGCGGGTGAGATGTGGGGAACAACCCAAACAATGGCTTTGGGAAAAGTGTCACTGTCACTTTCGCTATCAACAAAAAACCGAGAGAGAGAGAGAGAGAAACAATAAACGTGATGAAAGTTGATTCCTAAGTAATAATTATTTCAAAATCGATGAAATTCGTTTTAAGAAACTAGTTAAAACATTGCCAAAAAATGGATTTCAAAGCTTTCCTCCAATATTAAAATAAATATATATATATGTATTAAAGGATGGACCCCAATAAAAAACACCCCGGTGTTGACTAGTTTTATTATTAGAGGGTGAAACCCTCAAATGGGACCGTCACTTTCAAATTGTTTTCTAAAGGGGATCAATTAAAAATCAAATTGACCAAGCTGAAATTTCCCAAAATTGGAAATTGACCGTAGTTTTTAATATCTGGGGTACGTTTAGTAGTAGGGGGAAGGGATTATTGCATCCAAAAAGAATGCAAAAAGTCAAGTCATTCACAGTCCGTCAATCTATCAATCTATCAATTTAGATCAATTTAGGATACATTCAACCAAACTATCACAATTTTAGGGATGCCATATTTCCTAGCCACCCTTTTTTCCCACCTTTCTGGGGACACCTTAACTAAACGCCGAAGTTCTCCCGCCTGCGTGGCGCTGAGCGTCAAGGCATAGCCGCTGCCCAGGCGCGCCTTGAGCCATTCCGGCGATCCATAGCCTGGGCCGCGATCCACGTGTTGTGGGGATATCTACATATGAGGTACAGATGTATATGTATATGCATATATATAATTCCGTACTTATACACATAGTGTGTATAATGTGTATATATATATGTGTGTGATTTGCATATAATGTGTTTATATACATGTATATACAGTGTGTGTATATATATATATGATTTACATATAATGTGTTTAATGTGTTTATCTACATGTATATACATTATATATCTATATATATTTGGAATAGACGGATCATCTATTAATTTATACAGTCTATACATTTTAAGTTTCCGTTTGACCTGAAAAATCTACTTCAAGGCGAAGTCTGCTCTGTATGAATAGTCCAAGTTTTCAGGTGGCTCCAAGCAGCAAACACCAAGGACCCCACATTGCAGCGTCCCACGAGACAAGATGCACACGTGATCTCCAAGCATTTCTGCCTGCAACCAAATCTTGCCTACAAACAACTTTGGGACATTATGACTGTTCTACAATAAATTGCTTGGGGCATTCGGATTGGAACAACAAATTCCTGCAACAACCTTCAGTCCCGATGTGCAGTTACTCCAACCCACTGGCACCTCATCCATATAGTGAGTGCTGAGGCATAACCTCAGTGTCCGCATCGTGACGTTTGAATCTGCCATTCAGAGAGGTGACGACGTGATTTGTCTAAAAATTGTAGTAAACCCCTAAAAGTCTCATAGTTTATCATAATTTTCCCCTTGTCTATCACCATACAAATGAGTATCCCCCACTTGTGGACAAACCTACTTTGAAATTTGGAGCGAAAACATGCAAAAACAACATAACAAGATCAATTGCCATCTTCCCACTTCCCCCCCCCTTCAAGATGACTCAAGGCTTGGTGCCACCCTTGGTGCCACCCTTGGTGTCACCAAGTCACGCGCGCCCCGGGCGGTACTTCTTCAGCAACTCCCACATGCTTCTCCTGAAGCCCATCATTTAGGTCATACCCGAAGTTGGACGAATGGCGACGGTGGGGAACCTGACAGAAACCCAGAAATTGAAATGCACCCACCCCGACCTTTGGGAACTCATTGGAACGCTCACGAGCCGTCTCAAGAATAGATGAAGAGCTGAACAAGGAGAGTCCCATTTTCATGCGGTGAATGGCATCACATCGTCCTATGCCTTGAGGCCAAACAGGGACGGTCACATGTCTGTCTAAATGTCTGCAATGGTTGCAATGCCTGTAACGTTTAGGATTATCATAAGCAATAGAAATGCACGTTTGACATCGAAACTGCGATTTTCACATTTGCTTTGTCTGAAAATAAGCTCCGAATTCCCATCGTTTATCACCATGTCTCCAATTGAAATTGCCATAAATTTCGAGTCAATATCCCATTTCTTAACACACCCAGCCAGTTACATCACTTACTTCCCAGCCCTTCATAGCCTCACATAGGGATCCATCCCTGAGGTAGGTTCGTCCAGCAAAATGAAGCGGGGATCACCTGATTCCACCGTGAGACAGACCTCCAAGTGGCTCCATTGTTTGTCTCTGAGCACCCTGCCGACAAATGCCAGGGCCACGCACAGGGCACGCCTAAAAAAAGCATCGCGAAGTGGTTCGGAAGACCTGCCTAAAATGTTGAGTTGCAGAACTTAAAAAGGTACACATATTTAAGCGGTACTATTTATTCATTGCAAAGCAAACCTATATTTTTTACACTGGACCCAGTCAGCATCAGTCAGCGAGAAACACAACTTCATTGGCAAGTACTATTTAAATTATCCATAAAAGAAAACTGCCATTTTTTTACAGAAAGTTGAACTCTTCAGGTTGAATCCGTTACAGAAAATTGCCTTCCATCATACCCTCTGGTAAATTAACATAACTATGGAAAGATCCACCATTTTCAATGGGTGAATCCACTATAAATCACCATTTTTAATAGCTATGTAACAAATTACCAGAGGGTAGATCACGTAGAGTCATCCATCCAAGGGGATTAAGCTCTACTCCTGGACTCCAAATTTGGCACGCCTTCTGCCAGAAGAGAGCTGCCCTGCGGGAGCGCCTGACGCTAGTGGTGAAGCATTGAAGTATCCATCGATTTGAAAAAAAGACAAGAAACCATGTTGAAAAACGAGTTGATGCAGATGTCCTGTCAATGTTCACTTCCACCAAATGCGGGATATCTAGTGATTCCAGCTAATTTCTTCGGAGCACCGCGCCTGTTACAGGGAACCGCTCTTATTTGGGTATGAGTTGAAGTTGGGGTACCAACGGGCCGACGAAGAATTTAGGTTTTTATTCGGCCTATAAAAATCATCCACGACTTGGCGGATCAATATGGATCAATGACTTTGACCCCCGGTTTGATGATATGTTTGATCAGATTTGATCGTCATATCATATCTTTCAAACAGTTTTCCCAGGAATATTGATATATGGAGATCAAAATGGACATGAAAATACCCCATTTTCGGACAACCCCAAATATCACATGGTTGCGTATACCATATGTCTCACAATAAATCCACAGAAATGCATGGTTTTGCAACTATAACTTCTCCTGCCCCTGGTATAAAAGTCCCCCACCGCCACCCCTCCCGGCCCTCCCGGCCTAGCAAGTGCCCCAAGAGCCCCACAGCTCGCAGGAGATCCTGCGCTGATCCGCCGCCCTGAACTCCGCGCAAGCTGGCAGCCAAACCTCCGGGGAAGGAAGAAAAGTGGCAGAAAACCCATGGATTTGTTGGATTTCACCAACAAAAACCATCAAACATCTTGGGTTTAACCAGCAAAACTTGAGGTTTAAAACTTGTATATAACCAGCGAAATGGTGATTTGCAGTTTGAAGCAGTCACTATGTATATATGAAATTGCAATAGGAAAGTTACGAATGTGGCAAACCCAAATGCCATAAACCTCCAATTGATGATGAATTATACAAGCTAGTTCTGGTAAAAATTAGGATGGTTATTAGGATGGTTATGTCTCTTTGGTTTACCACATCGCGGGACGCAGATTTTCGAGTTTCCAGTTGAGTTGTGTATCAATGTTTAATATACATATATACAATTGTACAGTATCTTTATCTATATTTGGCTTTCCCAAACCACTTTTCCAAACAAACAGTCCCACTGCTGGGCAACTGCCAATTGACAAGTCCCATAATGCAGTGTCTTTCTTCCTGCGCTCACCGTCCTTTTTCGGACGCTGCTCTGTTTCCAACACTGGAAATTCGTGCCCAACAGTGCGCGTTAGGACTCCGAGCGGAGGTGATCGTCAGCACTGAGGAAGTCGAAGAGAATGTCCTGAAAAAACGGCTTCCGGCCGAAGCTGATTCTGATTGGAGAACTACCCTGGTCTTATTTCCTCACACTGAAAAAATTGACTCTCCCTGGATCCACCGAAAAACCGCACTGCCAATGGAATATATGGTATTTGGATATTGTAATAGAGACGATAATCACATACCCGTGGTTTCAAAGCAAAACAGCATGAATGTGGCTGTCTATAAGCAAAGTGTCACTTGCAAATCTGCCAGCTTTGTATGTGCAAATCTTTGACCCAAAAAGGTGGCAAAGAAAAGCCATCCTTCCGAATTCATATCAGGAGCCATTCAAGAATTTTGGCAGCCCAAAAGTTGCTGCCAAAACTTTAAGCGAAAGTCCATGGCTACACTCAGAAAAGCACCGGCTTCCCCCTGATGTCTCCAAGACATTCCAAGACCATAAAATGGCATAAAATGGCATAAAATGGCATCCCCTCTGGTTCTTGGACAACTCTGGGACAACTCTGGGCCCTCGGGCATGCTGTGGGCATACCCCCAGGAAGCGTCGCGCTTCTTCGGGATGCTGAGCCACCTGATGAAACTCTCCATAGGATCCACAGTGATGGGATTTCGGGATCCTCATGGGGGATAGGATGGTGTCTACCAGGTAATGGGCTTATGGTATAATGGGATATAACCTATATATATCCTCTGGTAAATAAACAGTTGGACCCTGAAAATCACCCCATTTTTGGGATATAACCTATATATATCCTCTGGCAAATAAACAGTTGGACCCTGAAAATCACCCCGTTTTTATCATGGAAACTAGTCTTCCAACCCCGATGACTGCCAGGGTCGAACTGTTAATTTACCAGAGGCTACAATAATCCTGAAGAAAAAAATGAAGCTGCACTTGTGCTCAGAGACCCAACGTCGTAGCCATGAATGATCACTCGGCCCTGGCAGAGTCTGTCTTTGCTGTCAGCACGTGGCCACTTTTATGCTGAGGTTTGCCGACACAAGAGAACATCTGATTTGCAATTGCCTAAAGACATGCATGGATTGTGACTCGAAATGACTAGTATCATCTGAAACCTTCGGATTGGTTCGTCCACATCAGCACGTTCACGCACTTCTTTCACTTGCCTCTGTGGGAGGCAGAACCCCTGTAAGCATCGACACTGTGGTAGACCTCAGCTCAGTTTGCCGAACCAAAAACTCCAAAAGGATTTGAGAAGATCAGGCCTCACTTCCTTTCCAATTTGGGCTCAATTTTCCAAAAATCGATTGAAGGCTTTTCACTGGCACACGACCGACAGATTTCCGTAGCGAAGCGGCTTCAGCCCCGGACTTCCCGGCCCCATTGTGGCCGAGCAAGGCCAAGATCTCTCCTTTCCAAGTTCTTCACACAGGGACAGAACTCAGTTCTTCGGCATCTCCAGATGGACGTTTCCCAAAATTGGGCCACCATCAAATGTACACTGTAACATATCACTATAATTGAGATTAACATTAGATGTATCACTATATCATCACCTCTATTACTATAGTGCTCTTCTCAACAAATACGTTTTCGCATCATCACTATATAAATACTATATACAGTATATACAGTATATACAGTATATACAGTATATACAGTATATACAGTATATACAGTATATACAGTGTACATATATATATATAGTTTATATATCATCTACCTATATATATATATATATACACTTATATATAACTACTGTTGCATTCCCCATTTTTAATGGCCATGTTTAAATGGCCAAAGAACTGCCCAGATCATAAATCACCACTGCCAGGCAAACACCCAGCGCTGGCCTTCTGCCAAGCCCAAGTCCAATCGTTTCACCGCCACAACCCGCCTGAAATTCGCACCAAACCTCTTCGTGGATCTCCAAAAATGACTGGGCAAAATAGCACAAATGGTGGACACCTGGATCAAAATAACCATTGATAAATTGATAGCATGAAATTGTTGTATTATATCGTCTTGACCGTCTTGTTCATTGATGTTTATCGATATCGCGAATAAGAAGAAACACAACAGTCCATGTTACTCCGAGAGTTGGACATCAGTCTTGAACAGCGCCTGTTTGGCCGCCTCCCACCGATGAGAAACTCCTGCAAGCCACTGCAACTACAAAGTCCCCAGTTTTGACCGAACAAATGCAAGATTTTGATCTGTATATATAGTTGATCTCAAAATGGAGCGAAATCCTCATGTTTCCAGGTGAAATCCCTGTAGAAAATTTGAAAATTACAGGTTCCAAGGTGCGAAGCGAAGACCACCACTTCACTCTCTCATAGCTGTCGCAAACGCAGGACTGTCTGCTCCTTGCGGACATTCTGCAATTCCACGGTGCAAGCAACTGGAAGGGTCTCCTGAACCGGCTCACACAGCTTCCTGCAGATTGTATTGTATCCCCACACAAATGTTACATGTAGGTAGTAAAATAGTATTTTGGTTGTCCAAAGAATCCAAATATGCATGACATGTGGAACGACTTGTTCTTATGCTGTTTGATTCCGCAAGGAAATGTTACAGGGAACCCCATTTGGATTGTTGAAAAACGGTCTTGTTGCTCTCAGATTTCTCTCAAATCAACCCGGTGACCACTGTGTTCCTACAATCAATGAATTTATACATTAAACATAAGTTATAAATGAAAAGTGTGTATATATAATGTTAACCATATGTAGCATGTAGTTATCTACATCAGCCTGTCTTCCGACTCCTAGCCCACTTGCTGATGGTTAGAATCCAACTTTTTCCGATGACCCCAATACATGCATTCTGGCGATTAAAATTAGATAGATGTTGATCACTCATAGGTTGGGACCCCTGCCCAGAGATTATATACCAGAAAGTACGTGCCTATTTTTGCTGATGAGTTTCCCATGTTTTGTTTGATGATCCCCGTTCATGCTGATGTTTAATTCCCATGTTTGAACCTTGTAGCAGATCAAATCAATCTCCTCGTGTTTTGTCAACCCCTTCGTGTTTGATGGTTACTGTAAAGCCAGTTATATAGATCATGTTAAATCCCAATTTCATCCAAGTTATCCTACTTTAGATCTCCAACATGGTCTGTCTTCGCATGTGTCTTCAGGCAACAAATACTCATCACTGCCCAGGGTTTTCTCATGTTTTCTCTGCAGTTCTCTCCCCTCCACTGCCATGTGGCCTCAGCGATCTTGCCCTGTGCCCGGCGTCTTGTCACAACTTCGCTGGGCACTGCAGCAGCGGTCCGGGCACGGCCTGTTGTGGGATGTCATCGACAAGTATCTGGCTGGAATTGACCAATGATCGACACGTCGATGAGTTTCGATCTTTTTGGATCTTTTTGTTTTTCGAGTGAAAGATGTGAAAGTAAATAGATCCGTTGGTCGTGATGTTTGGGTGGTGAAAAAGGCATCAAATGTCGCATTGAAAAGAGCCAGGAATATCTTCATCGCCGACCTGCACGGCTGCCATAGTCCCGTGGCACCACCTGGCAAAGGAAGACACGATAGGTACACCAGTTATTCAGTTGGATATGGGACATTGAAACAATAAATCTGTGAATTCTACTAAACCAGGGGATGGGTCAAAACCTATTATTACCATATTTGTGGCAATCAACATCCATTAGCCAGCTATTTTAGGTACAGTTTGGGTCCCAGGGTTTTGACTCATAGCCACCAATGAAGATCAGGGTATGCTTCTGGAACGGCTCACTGCCAATCACCCAGAAAAATCCCTTGTTCCCTTGTTCCTTGCCACCATGTGCAATAGATGCCAATAAGATTCAATAAGCAGTTGATGCAAACTGCTTATGGTAGTGGTTGGTCCGTGCAGGTGTCACTCACTGTGACAAACACCTCAGTAGTAACTGGCGAAGGATACCATAAACGCACTGTAATCATCTGTAATCCCCCCTAATATGAGGGCTAAACACCCCCGAGAAACCATGGTCTAGTAGGGGATTGACACATATTTGGGACCATAGAATAGGGCTGTTTAATATGAACGGAGGATGTGGTTTTCCTCACCCAGGTGAGGTGATCGCCTGCTCCAAATATCTCCAGAGGAACAAGGAGCAGGGCACCGCCAGGAGTTGCGCCGTCATCATCTGGGACCAAAACTGGCTAAACCAAAAAGCCAGAGAATCCCAGACCTAGAATCCCCCAGGAGAAATGGTGGGTTGGGATGGGTTGGGGGCATACCTTGTTGAAATATGTTGAAATTCTTTGGCGACCGCAAAATTGAGGAATCGGAAGGCTGCGACCGTCGACTGCTGACTGTTAAAGTTGAAGCCTGCTGCTTAGTAAAGTGCTCTTCTCTGCACATGTTTCTAGTGTTTCATTGGCACAAAGGACTTCAGCGACCAATGGAAACCATGCGAAGGATGCACTGCAACTTCAGAGTGGGTTCAAAGATCTTCAAAGATTCTCCGGATGAGTCTGAATAAAATATCCAAGATCGAAAAATCTCAAAACAACACAAACCAACTTCTTCCTTTCGAACATGGCGTTGAGCGCTAAGTCACTCATGATTTTTGGACACACCCATGTCACCCAGCTCACTGTTTCATCACGGCACCTCCCCTAAAGAGTTGGAAGAATTTTGTCCGTGCCACAGGTTGGACCACTGCAAACCTGCAGCTGCAAAGCAAAAGAAAACATCTGATTACTTTCCACATCTAACAACTCAACACTGATTTGATGGAGCTGGCCAAAATCCTGAACAATCTGAACCAGCAGCTGGCCAATACATACATATCATACAAATATTATCAAATAATATTGTCAAATATTATCAAACATTCCTACAATTTGTGTGAGCAAATTAAGGGCACCTGGTCCAGCGAGCTCCAGATCGATGAGTTGCATGAGGCCTGGAAGCATTTTGACCAGCCTGAAATAAGGACCCCTGACAAGCCCTTCGGGAAAAAAAAAATGTTTTCAGGGAGGGGTCTCATGATAGACCAGCTCTGAAGCGTTTAAGCGCATTGGAATGAACACCAGCCGGAGTACTCTATAAGAATGGAGAAAGATGGTTGCATCAGAGAGAAAATCAGCATAGCTTCCCCCGGCAGATAGTTGTGAGTTCTGAAACCTCGTCGCAAATAATCATCAGCTGAGACTCGCTTGTGAAAAGCCACTCCCCAAAATAGCCCACAGACACAAGAAAGATCTTTACATATGGCAGTGTGTCAAAACCTTGTACCCCTGGTGAACATCAAAATAGCTGGTAAATGGATGTTCATTCCCCTAAAAATGGTATTAATAGGTATTGACCCATACCCATATCTTTAATAAGGTTCCACCTTGTACCAGATCAAAGCTCGACTGAGGCCAACGTCTTCGGAAAAAGATGGAAAAAGTAACCCCCCAGCCTCGCACCAAGGCCACAGGGGGGAGTAGGAGACCAAACGCCTGGGAAGCCATGGCGATCACCATAACATGTACCCTCTGGTAAACTAACATGACCATGGAAAATCACCATTTTCAATGGGTAAATCCACCATAAATGGTCATTTTCAATAGCTATGTTAATTTACCAGAGGGTACCAAATGACTTCTTGCCTTGGAAGGTCTTAAAAACATTCTAAAGCTGTGCCCAACATTGTCCAACAAGGGGTTTTTATGCTGGGCAAATGGGTTTCCTCCATTATCTAATATTACGATCGGATCAGATGGAACCAACATGAGCTAACAAGGACTTGCCAAGCAGGGCGCCTGCTCCAGTGGCATCCGGCTGACTCCAAACATGCCTCAGATACCACAGTTGGAACCTGGAGGCACTTGGATGGGACATGGATAGCGTTTGATTCACACCCCAAACTGTGGCAATTCTTAAAGGAAAATGAGGATCAACCATCGAATTTGGGGTTACCCTACTTTCGGACAAACCCGTTTTTTGCTTATGTTTGTTTTGGAGTGTGCCAGTTTCCCATCGCCTCAAGTGAGGTTGCGGTAAGAGTCCTACCGACACCTCATCATTTCGCTCTTGATCCACCTATTGGGGTCAGCTGGGCCCCATACTGACCATCGTTGCCAGAGATGCCCCCTTCGCCTAAGAAAAACCGCCGGAAGATGCCGGAACATCCGAGCCACGTCCCCAATGTTGTCCATGAGTCTTGCTTGCACCGACATGCTTGTCGATTGGAAATCCCGAGTTTGCAGGTCATGTCCCCAAATGGTGGTCATACCCCGACTCTTGTTGGTTAATGTCGGTTGCATGCCCATGTTTGTTTACATTTGGTTCGTCCGGTACAAAAAAAAAACATGGTTTATGATGGTGTATAACGGCACATATGTTCATTTTCACTATGAAAATTACATAAAATACTGTAACCATCTGTAACCTAAATTGGAATTGTACACGATTTTCAGACACACCCATAGTCGCATCCTTGTTTATCCCCATGGCAAGTATGCTTCTCCCCAGCATCCTGACGAAAGCTACAAACCTTGGTCCCCCTGACTGACTCGAACAGGGCTGAGAAGCATAGCCTCGAGTCGACCCATTGCGAGACTTGCGCGAATGGTAGGGGATCAATTGATCACTCGGAGGTTGCTGGGAGGTTCTGAGAGTATCTATCCATAAACTACCACTACCATTAAGATTCGATTTTTGACCCCCAAGCAAACCTAAACTGGGCATTGAACTCACTAGGATCCACAATCAACCAACACAACAACTACGGAAACTATAAAGTAATTCCAAGGATACCCGTTTTCGCAATATTCAGATAGACAATACATAGACGTATTTAACAATGGATCCTCAGTTCAACGATCCAAAGGCTACCCCACCGTCCAAACATTCTGCTAACACCTCCCGCAAGCAGGGCCCCCAGCGCAGCGGAACCAAAGGAAAGACCTGGTCACGCAACTGAACCCCAGCGGCCCAGCGCCCCCCAAAGTCACAGGATTAATCCTGGGGAAAATCTTCGGAAATCATGGTGTTTGTAGACTGACCATCAATTCCCCTCAACCTATTCTGGGACGTCCGGAAAGGGATCATCATTTTCCCTAAGTTTGTAGCTATTAAAATCATGTAGTTGAGTGACATCTTCGCCGAGGGACCAATGGAAAAATTTGCCATGCACGCATATGCAACAACACAAATCTCATTGATGATCCCATTAATATAATTTTCTGGCAGTTCAAAACCACCAATCAAACGAGCAAGGGTCACAGGTCAAAAAAACAAAACCGGAAGGGTTATGCTTTGAGACATCCTTTTTGGATGTAGATAGTTACTCATTCTCGATCGAAAGTCTATTGGATTGGCAATGTGACCCCTAAAAATTGGACTGCCTGCCTCTGACTCATCAACTCCAAAAATTGAACCAACGGCCAAAACGTCGTCCACGAGCAAGAGATTGCATTTTTGATTGCCCCACGTATTTTACGGAAAAATCAAAACCTAGGGTTTCCATGGGTTTCTTGCAAAATAATGTTTATTATCCTTTAGATTAACACCACTTCTGATTCATCCCCAACTACAATGTCAAATACCCTTCAAACGAAACCCGTTTAGAGCTGGAATTACACATTTTCGGTTCCCTTACTGGATCTTGTTAGGGGATATTCGGATATTCACAGACCTGGGGATGAGATTACCATCAAGCGTCAAGGCGTCGAGATTCAGCCTCGTTGGAGATGTGCCCAGCCGATTCAGTACCCAGTGCTACGCGTTTTTCCCTGAGACTTGCCACCGAAAATTGCCTCGAAGCGGCTGGTGATGAGTAGCAGATTGGGATGGCCCAACCTTGTTGATAATTTGATAATGAAAGTCACCTGTCAGAGCTCAATGGAGAAATCACTGCAAGAGCAAGACGGGGGCATGGAAAGAGTGAGCCCCGTTCAGTTGGCGTTCTTGAAAACGCTCATGGCATGACTTTGCTGCTGCAAAGGACCAAAACACCAGGACCACAACTCTGCGTTTGCTTCGCTGTAAGCCCC
>Ga0126342_10011712_pt1 | contig 15653 bp, 17 predicted proteins | sample Cyp1metagenome_FD_92528 | JGI IMG/M metagenome (GOLD analysis project Ga0126342, IMG submission 92528) | Coral microbial communities from Lord Howe Island, Old Settlement Bay, Australia - Cyphastrea 1 metagenome | ecosystem: Host-associated > Invertebrates > Cnidaria > Coral ...
GATAAAATCATCTTAGACTGCGCAAAAAAGTTTTTGGTGTATCATCTTAGGGGCGCAACATTTTGACACCACTCCTCTCCCACTACACTACCTTTCGTCCGCCTCCGCCTGCTCTCAAGTAATCTTTACTGCCATCATCAGCGTGATGACCATCATGAGGGTGACCGCTGTCATTGCCATTGTCATGAGCATTATGATTGTCCTTGCGATCATACGGGTAGCCAGGATCGTCCTTATCATCAACATATCATCACCATTATTCTTTTTATTCTTGATTTGTTTCATGATCCCTTATATCATATATAAAACTTATATCATTTGAAGGTCATAATCGTTCTCACCTTTATCATGATCACTATTGTGGTGTCCAATCCAATCCCGCCTGAGGGTTTCTTTGCAGCAGTTGCTTGGCGTTTGCCAAGGAGGAACGCAAGTTGCAGAAGGTTTTGGAATTGCTGGAGCATGGTGCATATCCCGTCGCTCTGCAGCATTGAAGCGGTGGTTGATAACTCACACGACAAAAATAGGCATGTTGACGACCGGGAATTTGGGCACTATTCATGTGGAGGTGTGATATTGGCCACTGTAATGGAGTTGCAAACTGGTCGATGCTTGATGACCCACTCTGGACATTTCAGAGGATCACCTTGCTGGACATCCATGGACAAATTGTAGCTGCGTCACACTGGTGGATATTCAGACAGATACTGCAAACGAAATCACTCTGTCCCCTGGACGGAATAAATGCTCCTTGACGCGGCTCAGCTCTGCCAAATGAACCTACGTGTTTGATCATTTTTGTGACGATTTGAGTTTGTTTCTTTGGGTCGTGGTGTATCATGGTGTATCATTAAAAATTCTATCATGGTGATTTCGTGGTATTCCTTCGCTCACAGGCAGTGGTGTACGTGCCCACTAAACCAGATGCAAGAAGGCGCTCGGGTCATCAAGGTTATTTTCGCACACACCCAACATCATATGGGGGGTTCCGATCCACTGTGGTACCCAAAAATCAAACATGGAGAATCCGAACATAAAATGGATATAAATGGATGATAACTAGGGCCTATACCCCCATTTTAGATATTTTAGGACACCTGACACCTCCATATTCAATACTATTTAACTATTTATAATTATAATATATATATATATATATATATATTTATCCCATTTCCATTTCATCTCCATGATTGTTGGTTGTACAACCCAAGTTCTGGCAGCAAGCCATGCCAACCCGTTTCATCTCCAGGGTGCGGCGACGTCTCACTGAGTCTCTTGAAGAACGTACCTTGGGGGCGACAACACGGGGAATTCCATGATATTTAACGTTACATTCCATGAAATATTCCACTTTAGTTGTCCAACCTATTCCACTATGTTATTCAATCTTAAATAATAATAATAATAATAATATATAATTGTAAATAAATATATATATTATTTACATATATTATATATTATATATATATGTGTTTGTATGCATGTAATGTAATGCAATGCAATGCAATTCAATGCAATGTAATGTAATGTCATGTCATGTCATGTAATGTAGTGGTGTGGTGTGATGTGGTATGGTATGGTATTGTATGGTATGGTATGTATGTATGTGTGCATATATATATATATGTGGTGGACTAGTGTGGATTATACCTTGTGGTCATCACACCTGGTTTGAATGCTAGAAAACCTCCCCGTGTCACGTTCGATGATTTTCCTACTCAGAGCGGGTTGTCAGGAGCATCCCCCCTTATCAGCATTGGTCAGTGACACTGGTGCTGCGATAGTTTTTCGATACCCTCCGGCAATCAAACGTGGCTCGGAAATTCTCAATAAATGGAGGTTTCTAGCTGGGAAAATCACACATACACACACATACATACATATATATATATATATGTGGGTTTTCAATTGCCACGTTTTCAAGCGTCCAACTACAGGTAGACTCACTCTGACCATTGGCTACATGGATGGTGAAACGCCACCTGCATCAAGAGCATCAATTAATTTGGACACCTGGCCTATATAGCAACCTCACAAGGGCCTCAAATTAGATTATGGTCGGTACTCGTATATATTGGGAATCGTCCCTCAAATTCATGATTTGTTGTTTTCTCCGGAGCCATCAAGAAAATGTTCAGATTGATTCACGCCTGCCCCAGATTTGACCTGCCACTGCTGACTTGACATGTCTTGACTTTCGATCGATTCATTTTCTTTCGATGGCTCTGAAATCTTTATACTTTTTTTTGGTTGACCGGAGTTATGACTTGTGAGTCTTTGTGAGTTGGTTGCCCAATGTTGCCCACATTTATTCACAGAATAGCCAGCCAGTCAATACCCAGCCGCATCAGCGCCCTCCTCGTTCCAAAAATCCCCAGGACTTTCAATCGAAGGAGATCGATTTGATGGTGGCCACTGATGCGTATGGACAGGGCATTGATAAGGCCGACATCCGCTTGATCGTCCACTGGGAGCCCCCGGTGAATTTCGAGATGTAGCGAGGACGCAATGGAAGGGCCTGGAAGGGGTTCACATGGATGCACATGGTGAACCATTGTGCAATACTCCAGAAATGCTGGTTTAGATTCAGGCAACGCTGAAATATTGGTTTGGATTCAGGTTTGAGGAGCTCATGATAGCGCTATGTCGAAGGGAGTTTATGCATGTAAATGTGGTGCAATATCACGCAGAATGATACAGCAACTGCAGTTAAGCCGGACAGAACCCACCTTGATTGGAAAGAACAGGCAAATAATGAGGCAACATGGGGACCTTTAGCGGGTAAATTCAACCCCAGATTCATAACCCTCCGAAGCGGTTATAATTATGTAGGGCAGCCACAACGGGGTGCGGTGGCCTGTTGGGATCCCCATAGGCTGAAACTATTTAGAAGTAATCTGAAACGATTTTTAAAAAGGCTTGAAACTATTTATGACGTATCTGAACATATTGATAATTAATGATAATTATACGTATACCATATACCGTATATCTGAAGTTATTTCTAAAGTAGCTGATATGGATTGATCCTTTTTTTAGGGTTTATTTTGACAACAAAGAGCCCTGAAAAATCCCATTGTGGGCCTGGTTCCCCATCGTGGCAATTCGATTTTTCATTACCGCCCCAACAAACTTCTCAGGATGTTGGATATCGTGTGATATATCCCACCAGTTCTTGAGGTACTTCTGGATGAAATTTTGAACCACTTGGCAGCTGAAGAACAGCTGCCACAGAGTTATGTTTCTATTTCAGCGGATTTCTGAGTACGCTTTTTCTCTATTCCTTACGTATCTCTGTTCCAAGAAAAGTGAAAGCATTTGGCATTTGACATTCGTATGCATTCGTAATATTTTTTGAACAGAGCAGAATCGGCGCAATCAGTGTGTGTTTTTTGATAATTGTATGGCGATGAATCTATTCATTCTATGATGACGATGTTTTACTGTTTAAACTCATGATTCATCATGCCATACCACATCAGAGAAGATGAGATTGTTTTTGATTCAGATTCACGGCCATCAGATTCGAAAAGTACGAAGCTCCGGTGCCGGATGGGATTGCCGCTAAGGTATAGCCCTCAAAAAAAACAGAGCTTGGTGATTCGCGGGTAACATTGCAGTTACATGGATTTGTGTGAAAATAGTGTGCCCGGTACCTCTACATCATCATTTTCCTTATTCAACTTGCCATTTTGAGTGATATACCGGATTTTTCGGACACACCCTGGCAAACCCCAAATCACATTGCTGATATTCCAGCAGCCCCAGCATATCCGTGTATATCCCCATGATTGGAGGAATACAACATCATACCCTCTGGTAAACTAACATAGCTATGGAAAATCACCATTTTTAATGGGAAAACTCACTATAAATGGCCATTTTCAATAGCTATGTTAGTTTACCAGAGGGTACATTCCATTCCCTTCTGACCTCCGTCGAGGTATGTAAATCACATTGGTCGCGCCGGCCGCGACGGCTTCACTTCTCGATGCGTCTTGCTCTACAGCGTCTTGGCGTGACCACCAGTGGTTTTGGAAACGAAGGGTCTGCCCCTGCCCCAAAAAGGATAGGCAAGTGATATATATAGTGAGTTTGTAGTTCCAACAACTACAGGATTTATATGGATTTATGGTTTTGAACTGGGGGTGTCCTGCTGTTGGCTAAGCTTGGGTCGCCCCATCTGGGTGGTCTCTGAGGTAACAGTTGCTGGGCCCAGCTCTTCGAAAGCGGCAGATGCTTTACGAGAGAGCCTGGCAGCTCAATGGCGCTGAAAAATTGGGATGCACCAATCAACCTACCATCCCAAATGGTTAAACTTAACCACATACGGGTTTGTCTGAAAATAGTGTACCCCTACACCCAATGGTTAATGATCATTATCCCTACTAAATGGCTATAATTGGGGTATACCCCATTTTCAGACATACCCATACAGCCCATTGTTGCTATGTTGTGGTCTTGTTTGGGTGTTGGGGATGGTTTATCATTGGGGCTAAATGCCCTGAGGCTGGAGGAGATGGACGAAGAGGATCGCCAGGCGTCCACAACTCACAGAGATATATATATATGGCTTTGTCTGGGTTTGGAGTATTCAAAGTTGTTCAATCTTAAGCCGTATTTGAGGCAGAAAACATATGAAAACATCATAAGACAACGATAAAACCATGATAAAACCATGAAATTTGTGTGGTATTGTTGTTGAAACGCCCAAATATATAAACAGTTTTTTTGCCATGCGCAGAGTCTCTCGAACTGACTGTCGCCCCTTGCAGGTAGAGTTTGCCTCACGTTCGACCCTGAAAGACATGGTCACTTCGAAGAAAAGTTGCCGCTGGCGCCGGCTCCTTCGATACTACGAGTGTGAAGACGAGCTGCCCTTGGAAGGCGGAATATTGAATTTACATGCCATGGTTGGAGCTTTCCCCAAAAAGGAAGGTACCCCTTGATAATGGAACATCCTATTTATCAAAATGAATGTTGTTTTTTCTATTCTAACTCTTACTTTCAGCTATTCCTCACAGTCTCTACATCTCTGAAGATCTGCATGTTAATATGGAAATCTTGCACCAGAATCACTCCCAGAATTGTGATAGTAAATAAAAAGGGATAGCGGATGTCCCCAAATCGTATTTATTTTTCTGGGTAAAATGATGATTAAACCCCAGGCAGATCGAAGGACAGACCGGGTGACACCGTTTTTTGCTTTGGGAAACAACGACCCCAGCAGGTAAGGAAGTAGAGCTTCACTTGGATGACCATCACGAGGTATCTCCGTCTCCCCCAAAACTTGGCCATTTCCCGCCAGGCTGCGGTTCATGTGACATTTGTCTGGGTCAATATGATCGTGGTTCGGGAGAAGGCCCGATTGCTTGGAGAAGGGGCCGCTGGAAGCATCCAAATCGAAGCGAACTGCACCATGTGAGGACAACTTTTGGATTTTATGGGAAAGACTGTTTAGACACATGATCGACAGGATCTGAGGGGGTCTATATACTGTAATGGAAATAAATGGAATAAAATGCACTACAAGTCAATGGAATAGAATAGAATATACCCTTTGATAATCAAACATGGCTTACTGGGAAAACAAAAAAGGAAAACAAAAAAATCATTCAGTTCAATGATTTTCCCAGCTAGGCTAGCCATGTGTGATTAAAGGAGGACACCTCTCATTAACTGGAGGAGTGCAAAAACGCAAACATTGAGGGATTAACTCTCACAGCAAACAGCGATTTGGTGCTCCACAGTTACAAGTTTGTAAAGCCCGCTATCTGCAGATATGTCGAATGCATCATAAACCATAGTGAAACTGGTTTCAAACATCACTCAGCTATCGTTTTGGGATGTTTTGGGGGCATCGCCAATGTTTTGGGGGCATCGCCAAGCCTGGTATCCCAGGCGAAGATTTCAGCGTCGGTGCACGCTTGTTGTTGTCGTCCGTGCGGCTGAAAGAGCTCAGCAAAGTGGCTGCCAGGATGGATGCGACTCGGCGATGGTGATAGATTTGGCCCATCCCGGTGAAGCTTGGGGGTTCCATGAGGCTACCCCAATAGCTGGCTGGTTTATAGTGGAAAACCCACACATAAAATGGATGATTTGGGGGTACCCCCATTGTAGGAAACCTCCACATGAAGCATAATCCTCTGCACATGGGCATTTCAACATATTTGAACGAGAAAACATCGATAATTGGAGGGAGATTTTCCAGTGCCATGTTTGATTACCAGAGGGTGTTTGGGCTTGTCTCAGACTTAGAGATAAACCAGCAACAGATCGAGATATTAAGCAGCAACCATTCGGATAGGGAGATAGACCATCTAAAAATCGCAGGAAAAACAACAGGATTATTATATAATTATTATCAATATCATTATTTATTGAATTTACCCAGTTTTAGGGCGTTTAATTTTGACCAATAACCATCTCTGAGCCATTTTCACGCATAGCGGCATAGTGTGATTGCATTGAATTCTCAATTCATAATCCATAAACAACATTCTTTGAGCCAGGCGTTTGGAGTCTGAATGTGCACCGCTTCCCATCTTCTATACTTGCAGCATGCTCAGCAGCATCGGCATCCTCCTCCTCCTCCTCCCCATCATCATCATCATCATCATCATCATCATCATCATCGTCATCGTCATCGTCATCGTCATCGTCGTCATCGTCATCATCATCATCATCATCATCATCATCATCATCATCGCCATCATCGCCGTCATCGTCATCCTCATCCTCATCATCATCATCATCATCATCATCATCATCATTGAATCATCATCATTGAATCATTGTAATCATCATCATCATCATCATCATCAATGAATCATCATCATCATCATCACCATCATCATCATCATCATCATTGAATCATCATCATCATCATTGAATCATCATCATCATCATCATCATCATCATCATCATCATCATCATCGAATCATCATCATCATCATCATCATCATCATCATCATCATCATCATCATCATCGTAATCATCGTCGCCATCGTCGTCGCTATCATCATCATCATCATCATCATCATCATCATCGCCATCATTTCCGTCATCGTCATCGTCATCGTCATCCTCATCATCATCATCATCATCATCATCATCATCATCGTAATCATCGTCGCCATCGTCGTCGCCATCATCATCATCATCATCATCATCATCATCATTTTCGTCAAGATCAGTCACCATTTATCCCAACCCATCCTAAATCTTCCAGTTTGCGGCCATCCCTTCCTCCCTAGTGGTAGGTGCTGGATCTGGCTCTGGGCAAGTGCGATCTCGAGCCGGAGCAGCAGGCTTGGGCAGGCTTAGGGTCCAAGGCTTCCGATGTCGAAAAATCGGGATTCATATCGCCATGTGGCCATTTTACATCATTTCATTCCGGAAAATGATGATTCGCCAGTGGTTGTGGAAGGTTTGGAGGTAGCCTATTCTCGGGTAAAGCATAACAGAGCCATTTGGCAATTCAACTTTGGAGAAAATCATAGTTTCTTGGGGACCTTGGGTCAAATTCCACACTAAACATCTGACAAAGTTGGTGGGATTCATGGTGCTCCAATGACAACACGACTATTTCCAATTGGGAGACTGGTATGTTCAAAACTGGGGGTGATATACTAGTGGGGTTGGTGTTGATTCAATATGGGAACCCCTGTGAATTATATATAGCTCCAAGGTTTCTGAGAAATGGTAAGCCATCGGATCTTGAGTGAAACATGGTGAAACATTGAGGGAGCTAAGGCACTTCGATTTTCGGTGGTTCAACAGTGTACACCAGGATTTTGAGCCCCAAACAAGAAAGTGGATAACCAAAAGCGAACAAGGGATATGACCACCAGGACGGACTAATCCTTCCCCTTCAGACTGATACAATGTCAGTGGCTCCTTGATTTCTATAGCTGGTGAAAATAGATATTAGATCGAGTATCAGTTATTTAATGTTCATTACCCAAGCTGTTGGCAAGATGCGAAATGGCTCTTGGAACCAGGAGTTGCTGCAGACCATGGAAACCTTGAGGCGCGCACTGCAAAGATGGGATTTATGCGTGCCATTGGCTGCTAGTGGGTGTGCCTGAAATTGGGGTTTACTGGTATACCCCCAAATGGTTATTTTATTCGAGGAACATGATAATTCACCGTGGTTTTGAGGGTGCCCTATTCTCAGACAAACAGAAAAGTGAATCAGTAAAATGATTTAAACGGATTTAAAAGGAACAGCAACAGAAAACCCCCAGCACACTGGTCATTGGATGCTTTTATTGGCATAGTTTCAGCTCATTGCTCACTGGCCAGAAGCTCACTACCTGCGAAGCAACGTCAGAAAGGACTCCGGCATTTGTGCGGTGCCAGTTTGGTGCCGTCAAGCTAGGGCACTATACATCGCATGATTTCACAACCTTTGACATGAGGAACCTGTAGTGCTTCGGAAGTGTCTTCATGTTTTCCACGTTATTAATCTGGACTTTCCCAAGTAGAATGCTATCCTACATGGCATGAAGTGAACTGTTTGTGAGTGTCCATCGAAGAACATTCGTGCTGAGATGTTTTGGTCTCACCGATGGCACAGACCATCTTGCCAATCCCCAGTTGGTGCCGCAGGGGTAGCACATGACGCATTTGCATGCCTTTGCATCTTTTGCATGATGTTTTTAGCTCGTATTTTGCAGGATGGCTTCAAGAATTGTTGACCCTGCTCTGGAACAACGACTTTGTGATCAAGAAATACGCTGGCATTCACGATGTGAAGTTGAAGCGCAAGAAGTGGCAACGGAAGGACATCTTGAAGTTCCTCTGGTTTCTGACCAACAAAGGCTGGGGCTGGGGGCTTGGGTGCACCATTTACCTGCTGAATCAGACATGACATCATAGATAACAATAGATAGTATGATGTGTAAAATTGTGACATAGTAGATCATATGTGATAGTAGTATATTTACGCACAACCCCCTTTTCGCCCACACACACACACAACTTTTGCAGGGTTTCCAAGTACATTGAAGAGCGATATTAACTGGCGTGCTGAAGGGAATCTTAAACATGTTTCAACAGAGTTCTAGGGAATCATTAAAACTTCACCCCCGTTAAACTTTACATTCAAGGGAATCTTGATGATGATGATGATGATGATGCTGATGATGATGATGACGATGATGATGATGATGATCATGATGATGATGATTATTCAATGATGATGATGATGATTCATTGATGATGATGATGATGATGATGATTCATTGATGATGATGATGATGATGATGATGACGATGATGATGATGATGATTACAATGATTCAATGATGATGATTCAATGATGATGATTCAATGATGATGATGATGATGATGATTCAATGATGATGATGATGACGATGATGATGATGATGATGATGATGTAACATTCAGCGCACAGGTTGCTAAGCTGTGCGTTGCAAGATGAAAGCCATGATCCTGGACATGTGCATTTTGCACCACAAAACACAGTGTTTTTTGATGTTCGGACACGTGGTGGACGTCGGCGCGGGCAAGAGGAGGGGTTTGCCCGTATATTTCGTATATAATTATACATATATATATATATTTATTTATTCATTCAACATACAATTATGTACATTATGTAATAGTACATTATATATAACTGATTACTGTATATGGATATATGTATTAGTTCCTATAGTACATGAATCGTGTCGTGTTTCGGAATTGTCGAGGCCAAAGGGCCTTGGAGGATGATTCGGCGATCCAGCTGATTCCCAGCAAGCGGATGACGGCCATGGCCACAGGAAGAATGATGTAGATCAGTCGTGGTGGGTTTCCCGTGTTGTTTTGTTGATTTATTGGAAAGTACTGTATAGTATATATATGTATATATATATATAAATAGTTATTGTTTTTTTTGGAAATATTAGGTAGAACTTTCTGAGTATTGAGTCTAGAATTTGTAGATTGATTGATTTAACACCACAAAAATAATTGCTGTAAATCTTAGTTTGCAAGGGGAAAATAAACACATATCAGCAACATGGTGAACCATAGCGAACAATTTTTAGGTCATGAAGGGCTGCACTCATGACATGTCTAAACGCCTGGTACCATGATCGACCTGGCCCATAGAGGAGTCCTCAAAGATATCAAAGCTGAGAGGCAGCTTTCAGATGCCTACCAGGACTGCTACTGTGATGACTTGATGTGGATGCTTCCGACTTAGGTTTGAAAATTTGAGCACCAGGATCTGGGGTCGTATTTTGATCTACAACGAGATTGGATGGTTTAATAATAGTAAAACAACTGAATTGTACTGGTACTTGATGTATTTGGGTTCTGTTTGTGGCAATTTGCTTTTCGTGTTGGAAATATTATAGCCCCTTCTGCAACAAGTCCTGATTGGCTTTGCAGGAGTTTAAGCGACTGGACCGTGCAGACAATCAGGCCCAAGGGGTTCAGTGCAAGTTGCTTCCACACCTGTGGTTCACATTTATGGCGAAAAAAATGCTGGGATTGCAATAATGAGGTAAACCATGGTAAACCCAAGAAAGAATACTATCCCCAATATGAGAAACAATGTTTGGTATAAACCATCCAACATCGTCGGTTTATTATCGTGTTCACCACACTAATACCCAAAGTCGCGCTCTATATTTTGATGCAGAGGGAAGAGGTGCAGAGACACAGATCACTGGAGGTTCATCAAGCGTGGGTTTTGTCTTCGTGCCCTGATTTTTTTTTATGGTTTCTTTCCTCCCTATACCATGATACTGTATTATACGCCAATGTACTCGCGAGGCTTTATGAAAGCAGCAAAGTGAAATGTCAACATGCAATTTCTTTCAAGCCATGATCCTGATTTCTATGGGTCTGATCCCTGCTTGATCGAGGCCAGAGTAGAGGCTTTGGACAACATGATGAAGGTGGGCAGGGTGATTTTATTTGTGGCATGTGATTTCAAAACATCCATTGGTCATCAGGCAGTTGCAGCTGTAACTTGCAGTTGGATGCTGTTGGCTGCAACGGCTGCAGGTGCTGAATTCAGCGAAGACGGCGCATTCCAAGAAGCAGCAGCTCAAAGAGGTTAAGCCATTGAAACCAAAAGTGTCGAAGAGTCGGTTGAAACAAAGGGCTTCCAAGATGCCGGCCATGACGGCCATGCGCGACCTGACGTGCCTGGTCATTTAAGGTCTCCTTGCAAAAGATGATGTTGACAAGTTGAGTCTCTGCTTCAAGGCTTAACGATTGTAAATTGTAGAATCAAATTCTGAGTATTTATGACACTAGCTATTCTCATGCAGTGTTTGATCCTATATGAGTCATTGTGGTTTTATGGACCTTTAATCATACCTGGTGCTCATTACTATTTATCACTATTGATTCTATTGATCCTATGCCATCATGTTTTTTTTTTTATTGCTACCTGGAGGCATCCCACTTAGTAACTGGTAAATAACCCTTGTAAGTCCCCACTTCGTGGGTGTATCGGATACATCCTATTAGTTCAGTGGCTCATAACCCCACTTACTAACCTCTATATAAGTGGTGTATTATCCCATATATATATATAAGCGGCTTATAACATGTTAGAACCCACTAGCCATGGCCGTTGCCGTGCACGTGCCCCCTAGGGCCCTAGGCACGTGGCACTTGATGATGCTTTGGAGGAGCACCCCGAGACCAGTGGATGGAAGATGAGCTACCGAGAGAACCCTGAGGAGCTGAGAGGATGATGATTACAGTCGGGATTAATTAATAATAGCAATAATCATCATAATGATAATAATAATGGATTATAATGGATTAGGTTATAATAATATTATGTTAATAGCAATAGGAACAATCAATGTTAGTTATTATATGATCAGTGGCAATGTTAGTTATGATTGATACTCATTCACAAGAGCAATAATGATCCAAAAATGATCATAATTGACGAATGGATAATTATAATCTGATGATTATCACTGATAGTAGTAGTAATAATATTAATATTACCATAATCATTAATTATCAGTTAGTGCTGTGATATCAGCAGGGATGATTCAGGATAATGATCTAGTAATCCTATAGTACTCATACTGATACGAAATACTCATTACATCTAATTACTAATACGGAACTACGCTTATACCTGGGAACTACTACTTGTAATTATCCTATATCATAATTGTTCGAGACTGCAAGGAAATGACGAAACAATGTTTGCGACTTGCGTGGACTGGATACTAGCAAGCACTAGATGTTGGGCAACGATATCCTCCAGGCTCCTCAATCATCAAAATGCCTGTACGAATGCCCTGGGAGCAAAACATTCTCTGTAAAATAATGGTAAACCATTGGAATTTGGGTGTTATACCCATAATATTCCCATGTTTTCCCCAACTTTTCAGGTACCAAACCCTTGTTTTTCTGACGTTTCAGGAGGGGACGTGCCACTGCACTTTGACGGTCTCTCCGGAACTGGATGTTGTGGAAGCCATTGGCCGTACGCGGGCGGAGAGTTTGAAGATGGCGATTGGCCGGTGCAGCAAGCAGCATTTTCGCATCGACTTGAAAGAGCCACTGAACATTGCGGGACACTGTTGAGGGATTCATAGTGATTAATAGTGATTAATAGTGGTTAATAGTGGTTAACCATCAAGGGAATCCACTGTTGAGGGATTATCATGGGAATATTATGGGAATATTATGACTAGTCTGTGTTATTCCCAGAATATTCCCATGTTTTCCCATTGTTAATTGAATCTGAATCCCTTGAAAACAAAGGATCTGAAGGGGTTGGACATGGTTGGGGATGGTTGGAGGCTGGAGGTTTTGGTCTCAAAGATGGTTGATGCCTCTAGTGGTTGCAGATGAGTTTCTGAAGAAAACTCACGCCATTTCTTCAACCGCTTAGAGTATCCAGAATTGATGAACTTCCAAGTCGCTGCTCAAAAGCGGTCGCTCGAAATGAGGAAGAAATGGATCCAACAGAAATTCGCAGAGCTGCCCTGTGCTCCGCGAGACGTGTACTTTGAGATTGTGGGTGTCGGCCACCGAAGAAATGAAACTGTGCCTTGGCGATGAGTGAGCAGATTTCCAGAGTTCATAAATGTTCATAATATCAGTGTTCAAGGCATAACAACAATATAAAACAATATAAAACAACTATAAACAGGCGTTGATGTGGCTTAGCCCAAAAAATGAAGTATACCCCTAGATGGCCATCCCAACACCGCGTGTCGTTAGGTGCTTTTGCAGGTGGCCACTTTGTCGTTTCCAAACAGGGAGATGTGCTTCCGTGGCAATCCTTGTGAGCACTGGGCTCTGGCTGTTCGATGCATGGACAGAAATGTTGCCGGAGTGAGACAAATGGGGCCTCCTCCAATTTCATAGCAATTCAAAAAGGGGAAACTGAAAGTAAACCATGGGATTTTGGGGACGAACATGTTTCGAGAAAACCTCAGCGTGAAAGAATGGTCGGTTTTCATTCACTACAGTAGCGGCAACAAACACGCATGGGACCGTGTGCAACTGCAGCCTTGTGCAAACATGTACTATTATTAATTTCATACTATTTCTATCTATTTCTTGGATGGATGAATATGGGATTTGATTCGGATATTGCGGCTTCTTAAGATTGGGGACCCCCAAAACCACCGAATGTCACTTTTCTTGGGCAAGGAATTCCATGGTGTCGGGGTCCCCAACTAGTTGCGGGAGTGTGGAAGTCCTAAGGAAGCGGAGTGGCGGCGGCGAAGACGCTAGGTTTACCTCCAGTTGTGGCAGCGATTTCCTTCCAACTCATCCTCAAAATTGTGTTGTCTCAGCCTCTATTTGTTGAGACAAAACCCAAACGGATAAGGCAAGAACCATGACAATAATGTTTTGGGCCTGGTCTGTTTGGAGATTAAAAAATCCCTGGTCTGTTTGGGACCTCGAATTTCAGACCATTGATACATAAGGATGATAAAATATGTGATAGAAATAAGGCCAGTCGCAATTTGTGCCATCAGAGGGATATTCGGCAGATCCTCCCTCACCTTTGCCGGATGCCTTTCAGGCAGTGTTTGCAGAGGTTCTAGTTGGCCTGTATGATCCTTTGTGTATTTTATAGATGATGTTATTCAATGTTATTCGTGGCTGATAGAAACCCCAGCTTGGCACAAAATATCCAGCCCTGCGTTTTGTTTGAGCGTGGCCACACTTTCCTAGGAAGGGCTTGGCCGCTGAAAGCAGAGGATTCAGCAACTGAAGTCCGATCCAAAGCCCAAGATCGCCTGAGTTGTTCCAAGTTCATCCAAGTTCAAAAAGAAACATGCCCACAATATGGATCAATATGGTGTTTCTTTCGACTTGGGGGACCTGGAAATCATCCAAAGTTGAGATTTCTACGGGGAAACCCATGGTTTGAGGGTCCCCCATTGAAAGAAACCACCACAAAAAGGTGCGCTCTGTGGTGCAAGCGGCGTAAGCTGAAAGGCTTTTGGCCCTGAAAGTCACGAATTCGAGTTGCTTCGGCAACACTTGCGTCGAATATGATTGCAAGGATGCCCTGACAGATCTTGACAGGCAAACCTTGCTTGTCGTCTTTAGGTGCATGGCAAATGAACGACCAATGGCCAATGACCGACTTATCTATTATTATCGATTGTATGTGGAAAAAGTCAAAAGCAGCATCACTGGCAGGTTCAATCCCTCGAAGTTTGTAAATGATGCTTGGTATAGGAGAAATGTTTATCCCCAAATGTCCTGATGTCATCTCAATTCGGGCTCGTGAAGGATTACAATTTGGCAGAGCTATCGTTTCAACACGGTTCAACTATGTTCAACTATTGATTCATGCATGTAGAACAAAGAAAGAGTTGGTTCAAAGATCAACATCTCTAACTACTTTCTTAGTTCTTAGATCTGTTACAATGTTCATCAATGTTCATTTAGTTTCAACTTACCCTCCAGTAATCAAACATGGCTGGAAAATCTATGAACATCCAGCCATTTATTGAGGATGTTCCCATTAGAAACTTCCAGGGCGGGGATGTCCAAAGCAGACAGCAACACCCAGGCCGCTCTATCGACTGAGCTGCGGCCAAGGGTCCCAGGGCTCCGCCGAGACCCCAGATATCCTCAGATATGTTTTGCAGCCTTCGTTTCTTGCCCCCACTCAAAAAGATAGATGAGATTAGATTAGTAAAAATAGTGTGTATATATATATATATCCTGCAAAACATATCTACATCATACATACAATATGTGCTTAACATGGTATGTTGCTATATTATTATCATTGTTACTATATTATTATTATTATTATTTTCATATTATATATATATACACATACATACACTTATCTTGGGGCTTAGTTGGTGAACCATAACAGCTAGGATACTATCCACTCTGAAGAGTTTCCGCTCCAAGGCCTCCAGATCGCCCAGTCCCGAAGCGTCTCGGTGTCCAGGAACAGTTGGAGATCAAGTAACTGATATTAAGTGATCATGCAACATGGTTATAACATGGTTATAACCTGGTTATAACATGATTATAACATGGTTTTAACATGGTTATAACATGGTTATAACATGGTTATAACATGGTTATAACATGGTTATAACATGGTTATAACATGGTTATAACATGGTTATAACATGGTTATAACATGGTTATAACATGGTTATA
>Ga0126342_10011713_pt1 | contig 15652 bp, 20 predicted proteins | sample Cyp1metagenome_FD_92528 | JGI IMG/M metagenome (GOLD analysis project Ga0126342, IMG submission 92528) | Coral microbial communities from Lord Howe Island, Old Settlement Bay, Australia - Cyphastrea 1 metagenome | ecosystem: Host-associated > Invertebrates > Cnidaria > Coral ...
TGGAACTGAGTCCAGATTCAGCTTTGTTATCCTTATCCTCCAAACTACCTGGTTTACAGCGTATTTGCATGATCTTGGGACTAAATCCAGGTTCAGTTTTGGGATCCTGATCCTTCAAAAAAAAGGATGAAACAAATGTATACAAATGTCTACAAAAGCCTCTAATCCATGATGTAAAATTAATTTTGGAAATCTTACTTTTCGGATCCTGACCCTCCAAACTACCTGGTTTTGAGTGTTTTTTGTATGATTTTGGGACTAAATCCAAATTCAGTTTTGGGATCCTTATCCTCCAAACATCTCCAAACCAGCTGGTTTACAGCGTATTTGCATGATCTTGGGACTAAATCTACCTAGAGGCTCGAGTGTATAACTTATTTTTGGTTGAACAAAAATGTTTGTTCAAACCAAAAATGTTTGTTCACAATCAAAGCCCAAAAATTATTGGTTTTACCATGTCTTATTCACTCCCAGCTGCTTCAGTGGCTGTTCCAAAGTTTCTCAAGCCCTGCCGCATCCTCCCTCTGCCCTTGGCATCATGACCAAGCTCAGCATCTCTTTATCGCGCTGGGACCTCAATGATATTTCCTGTGAAACATCAACTTCAGGCAGTTGAGCATTGCAAGCATGGCAACCAAACACCAGCTTTATATGAGGTTTGAGTCATAGATACGAATGCCATTGGTAAAACATGATATGATGCCATGCAAATATACCTCACCATACTATGCATGTGTGCTGTAAGATTTGCAGCTCGATCTGGTGAGTGCTTGGGGCGCTTGTGTGTGGGCGCTACAATGGCGGAAGATGGTGGCAAAAAGCTATTGAAGTTTCCTTTTCCCATTTCCGATGAGCAAAAGGCTGCACTTGTTGATTTACACCATACCCTGGTTGAGAACAGTGAGTTGAAGTGCAAGGCTATCACCTTGAAAAACCTTGTTACTACTCCATCAGAGGGTGTCAAATTTCACAGTGTTCGCGCTGTGGTTGCCAACTTCGATTTGCTTGACATCATAGCCCCATACCTAAGCCAGACTTTGGAGATCAGAAAGGTCGCTGTTTTGCAGTGGCTCTTCGAGTCGGTGGGGATGCTCAACTGGAAGGCTTGGGTGGGAAAGGAAGGGCTGAGAGGATATGCAATTGCAAGAAGTAAATTTCCATGCAAGGATTTTGCGTTTTAATTTTTACTTGCAGGTGTCGGGGTACACCGAAGCGCACTTTGATATCGATGCCTGGGCTGTGCGAAAGATGCTCATTCATATTTGTCGTCTTCGGAAGAGATCGAAAAAGCAGCGTGATAGGAAGGTGAATCACCTTTGTAACTATGCTACAGAAGCTTGTTGTGAGATCATCAGTTTATTTTTTTATGATTGTTTACCCACTGTACTCATCAAATGAATTAAGCACGGCAACACCCACTTTGCCCATGGTTACCCAATATCCCCGTTGCCCAGGAGAGTGTGATTCAAGCCCTGGAGAAGGAGTTGGGGGATGAAGATGACAGCGATGGTTCCAGCCCTCAAACAGCCAGTGATGAAGCATCACCACCCGCAAGCGAACCAAGTCCCCCAAGTGATTCCCAGAATGTTGTGGCAGCTGCAGGAAGCCCAGCCCCGACTGTTCATGATGACCCTGCTCCGTCTCCCCAGCCCGTTGATGATGATACTGATGGCCAACCAGTTGAACAGATTCCTGGTAGCTCAACGTCCATGAAGTCAGCCCAGTTGGTTGATTTGGTTTCTGATGGGGAGTGTGAGGGAGAAGATGTGGTTGAAGAGACGTTTGCACCTTCATCTACCCAGCCTGCTAAGCTGAAGAAACATGAGTACCCTGAGTGGTATGACCCCTTGAAGGAAGAGTCACAGCTCCCTCCGGAGTTCTGGGACATGTGCACCCCATCCCCACAGCCTGCTGAGAATAAAGGCGGGATCAGCAATGGTTTTTGAATAATGTTTTTGTTTTTTATGAATGGCCTATATGCCAAGCGGCTCCTCACAACATGACCCATATCCCCATCTTATATGTCTTCTGTTTGGAGGCCAACTTTCACTTCCGGTGGATGTGAAGCAGCAGCTCAAACAGAAGCTCATGTTCAAGTTTTCGAAGACCCATCCCGATGTGCAGCAAACCATTCCTCTTTCAGAGGATTCGGCTGAGGCCTGCCCCCCATGCTTTGATTTTTCACTACACACAAGTTTTGTAGTGACCATAAAATTAGAAGTGGCATAAAATGGCATAAACTTTGATACCCCATGATCCCCACCCATGGTTTACAAGAATTACTTAGAACCAAAGGTTCTTTGCTACCCAAGCCTGGCAGGCCCTGAGTGCTCAGCTGCGAAGCTTTCCAAGTGATGGTGAGGTGGGGTGGGTTTACTGAGTTGGTCGGAACTTACAGGTTGTATAGTTTTGTAATAGTTGTATACTTGTGTCTGATCACCCCGAGATATGTTTTTCCCCCTAATCTTTTCTTTCTGGCAGGTGCTACATCTTGATGAACCTGCTGATGTCCCTGTTGGCCCACAGGAAGAGGTGCCGGGTGAACCTCCGCAGCCCGAGGGTAATGGTGAAGATGAGTGCTTTGTCAGCCCTTCGTTTTTCTTTTTGGTTGGAGTTATATGTTTTGGGAACTGATTATATTATAAACATTCTTTTTGGACATCATTGCCAACTACCACCTAGGCTTCTCAGAGCCAAAACCTTGGTGTTGGGGGAACAGCCTGAACCTACGGAACATGGTTCACCCTTGGCTCTTCAGCAGAAGGAGCAGCCTGAGGAAACTATAGAGGATGGTCCAGGTCCACCTTTGACTCGTGAGCAGCAGCGTAGTTTGCGGGCTTCCCAGGCAAGGGGGAGAGGAGGGAAAGGTGCAGGTCGGGGAAGGGGAAGGGGAAAGCACAAGCAGCAAGATGTTGTTGAGGATTTTGATGAGGCAGGTGCGGGGAGAGAAACTGCAGCAGAGGATTTGCCCAAGCAAGAAAAACCCTCCCGCCAAGCAAGAGCCAAAGCGACCCCCAAATGCAAAGCAAAGGCAAAGGCGAAGGCGAAGGCGAAGGTGGAAAAGGAAAAGGCCAAACCAAAGCCAAAGAGCAAGCAGACCAAGAACCCCCCCCCAGAAGAATCTGAGCTTGTTACCCCGCCAGCAAAACGAACAAGGCGTAGATCTACAGGCAATGGCAATGGGCAGGACAGGTCCGAGTCAAAGAGTGGGAAGCGTAAAGAGGCTGGAAGCCCAGTCCCTGTGGATCAAAGGGCTGGCTTCAAAAAGTTTTTTGGCTTATTTATTCTGTTTAGTTGCGCGTGCATTTTCAACACTGGGTTGGTTGATGGTTTGGGCGGGTGGTTTGATATGGTGGTCTTTATGTGGAATACCAGGTGCCATTTCACTACCAAACAAAGAATCACACAACACTTGACTTTAGCGTGGGCAATGTATAGTGTGAACATAGCGTGTAATGTGCCAAGAAAGATGGTTTATAGGTCATCCACCATTGTTGCTCTTGGTTGTTTTTTTCGTTGTGGCCCTTATTGTTCGTATTTTTAGAGTTGTAAACAATTCCATACCATCCTCCAAATGACAAAATATCAACATATTATCAACATACCAAATTTCAAATTTTGACCATGGTGCATATGGGGTACATGCTAAGCATTGATGTGTTTTAAACAATGAACACACTTATTTTTGTGCACATCATGATTTAGATTGGAAGCACATGGATCTGTGTTAGCACTTAACATTAGACTGTATATACAAGTGTGTGTATAGCACACTTGTGCTACAGGTGTTTGGTTGCCATTTGATAGTTCAACATCCATCCTTTGACTGGTTCCCATCCTTTATCTCTTGCTTCTTGGACATCCTAGGCTTTTCCGTGACACTGACCAGTACAAGCTTGAGCCTTACTGGAGTCGTTGCCAAATGGGGGTACGATTTTTCGAAAATGGTGGCCGTGGCCGCCATGCTTGGCTGGGAACCAACCCGGATATGCGCAAGAACATCGAAGCTGCCAACTTTGTCGCAACTTTGCGGCATTTTTCACAATATCGATCTTTATCCAAACATATCAAAACATATATAATTATATTCATCCAATAGTTTCATTGAAAACTTCGATGTTTTTTTGATTGCTAGCAGGTGCTCGCTGTGATTCAACGCTATTGGGATTTTCTCCACTGGTAGCATACAGCATGTGTTAATGTAGGTGGCCAACATGATATTTGACATGCTAAGCCTTTGCACCTGCATCAGGCTCAGTGGCTGTCGGAAAGGACCTTCGACGACCGCCTGTCACAGGAGCTGGAGTCGCGTGTGGCGAAGATTTTTGAGCCGGGGTCAAATTCCCCTTAAATGTTTCAAAAGTATAGATTGCATAGCTCCACTATTCTTAGCATGCTCAATACATTTCCATTCGTAATTTTTTAGCAGCTTGAATGTGCTCAGCCCCATAAGTATCAATTTTGCGTGGAGCTGTGCAGTGGCCGTGGCTGATCAGAGATGAAGCAATATTTCTGAATGGCAACTGGGGTTTCGAGAGTCCAGAAACATGGACCTGTCACTTGAACCTTGTGATTTTCATCACAGGGATAATCTTCGATCATAATCAAACGCTTTCAGCATCTTTGGGGAAGAGGTGAAGAAAATTTTGGCAGCACTGTGCATGAACTACATTTATGACATCATATCCCTACTTGCCAGCCAACTGTCTATTCAACCATTTGCTACCCGTCATCCATGGACAGCCCTGCTTTTTTGGGGTCACAGCTGCCGGTGCCAAGGCCATGCCTCTATCTTCCAAACGGCTCAGAAGGTCCATCCTCAGAACCTGCCAGACAGGTGCGATTCGAGATTGACGGAAAACAATGGGGTGACATCCCAAGAAAACATTTGGGGTGCAGTCGAACAGTTTGTTTTGGCGAGTGCCCGAACGATCTTTGAAGGGGTCCTTTCAAGCATTTTTGATAATTTGGGGGAATCCTTCTTCAATACCGATTTCTTTCGATGGGCCGCTGTACCCATAGCACATAGGGGCTCTCTAGCTGCGTGGCATCAGCATAGCACGGGTCTTGCAGCCATGCGTGCGTGGCGTGAACATGAAGTGCTACTACGGCTGTTCCGTGCCAGGCTTCCAAAGGCTCGTCCAAACTTAAGGGATTGTCAAATGACAGGGTTGGCCATGTATCGTCAGCAACCCTCACAAGAATATTTTTGGAGCATGCGCCCATCCTACAGTTAAAGAGTTCTTCCAGTGAATAATACTTGATAAAGAAAATGGGAGCACATGTTTGAACCAAAGCATCTGAGCAAATAGCCTGTTGGAGGCAGTTGCTGTGACAATTCTGCTTCTACTTTGGTCGCAGAATCTTGAAGTCTCCCGTGCACCATGGCTGGATTTATAACATTCCGTGACCGTGAGTCTGATATTTCTAGATGTGCCAGTGTCATGTGCTGTTTCAACAAATATTTGGTTGAAGATCTTATCCTTCTGGCCCCATCGAGGATTGGAGATTTGTGGAGATGTTTGCCGGGGAAGCCAATGTCAGTAAGTCCTGCCGCATTCGTTCCCTCCCTGGGGTCAGCTGCGACTACATCTTTGGTGGTAAGGCAATGGATTTGCTAACCCCTGCGGGAATGTCGCCCTCTAGCTCAAATGGTGGATTTTTGTTGATGATAATAATTGTCTGTGAATATGGTTGGTATGCCCATACATGTCATTGAGATTCATTGAGTGCCCCTTCAATACTTTTACCATTCCAATGTGCCTCTTCTCTCGGACCCAGCTTGGCTCTGAGGCTTGCAATCCTGGCAGTCTTGCGGCTGGAGCCAGATTCATTGGGGATCTTGGCTCCGGTGTGTAGCTCTATGGGGTTCCTAGCTTCTTCGATATCATTGAGGTCCTTTATGTTGCCGCTGGGGGATGCAGAGAAAGATTTCGTGCAGGTAGGTAACCTCCTTGCTATACGGCCCCCAGGCTACAAATATAGTAGTATCTTTAATTTGTATCAATTTGTCATTTTTCTCACTTATGCTGTACAGAGCGTTCCACAAAACCCTTCATGGCGGCCTGGTGGGTGACTATGGCCACCTGCTCTAAGGGCTATAGTCCTTTGTTGGATCTTGGTGGCACTTGGCCACACGTTCATCTTAGAGCAACCTGGGGGTTCAGTCTTTCGACATTTTCCTCATTGGAGATATTTCTGCAAGTACATAGCTGTAGATGCTTGGATTCAGATTTCAATCATTATTTGTTGTTTCTCACCACTGGCAGGTTCAACAAAGGAAACCTTTTTGAAGCGGCGGTGATGTTTGGGGGTATTTGGGACTCCTCCCCAACCACAAAAAAAATCAACATTCTTGGTTCACTTTTTGGGGCACTCTGTCACGTAAGGATTCAGTTCAAAACAGGGTCCCTTTTTGTAATATGAGCATGGTTTCCCATATTTACTGTGGATAGTGGGATATGTTATTTAATAGACAGTGGTGGGTCCCCTCAAAAAGGAAAGCATAAGGAGCCTTGACTTGGCTAATATGTGATACTTCCTTGCCGCACCCAAGGTGTACCGGCAAGAGCTATGGATGCGCCATTGGGGTGCTGAGTCTTGCAAGCGTACAGCCCTCTGGTCGAACAGTTCCCATGTCAACCAGCTGGACCTTGGAAAACTATCGAAGGACTTTCTATGGGTAATCCAGCTTTAATTTAATATCCAAAATGGAATTGCTATGGGCTTTGCGCTGGATCAGACCATCCCCAAAAAATCCACCCTTTTGGAATGGTGTTTCTCTTGACCAAGGGGTTTCAACGAATTGTGTTTGAGTGTTCTACGCACTATCCTTAAAAACAGAAACTTTGCCCATCTGCCAGGAGCAGAAGGTTACTGCCATTCGCTTGGCCGAGCCTTATGTTGACACCAAAGGACGGAAGCGGGCCACTGGAGTGAAGAAACGCTTGAAGAAGTCCCAGACCTTCGCATGCATGTAAGCCGACAAAAAAAACCTACAGTAGCCTTGTGATTTTCGTAATTCCATTCCCTGCATTTGCCAAGGACTTACACAGTTGCCTTCGGTGACAAAATTGCTGAAATGTTTGATCAACTACCTGCTGGCCGCCAGCCATTACGAAATCCACAGGCTTGGCCTTTTGAGCTTGAAAACCATTGCTGTTCTAATTTGCCTCATGCCTGTATGGGTATTCCAAACATGGCGATTCCTCAAAGATAGGTTGTCCCTGGTGACTTGTGGGGGTTCTTCACAAAGTTACGTAGGTATGTGTTTTCTCAAAGATTGGTTTCCTCTGGGGCTATGAATCCTGTACACTTTTGTTTTCAATAAATGTCTTTTATCAAATGTTTATGTTTGGGAAATGTGGGGGTAATCCGTCATCCTTTGATATCCTTTTGGGGGTACTGCCCGCCAGGACAGTGGAGAAGCTTCTGGCCCAGCACTGCTAGCGGCCCTCACCCAATCCGAACTTTGGGATGCGGCCCAGATGGACTCTGTTGTAAACTACCTCAATTCGAACAGATTCCTAGCCATCCCAGACCAATACATGGATGCTTTAAACCTAGAGCTCTAGAAGGGCCATAGATGGTTTCCCCTCAATGCTTCCATATTTCAGTGGGGGACCAATAAACCAAATATCACATGCTTTATGGATGAGTTTCGCCCTGTTCAAAGAAGTTGGGACCTGAGGGAACACCATGAAACTGCAAAGAAAAATTATTTGCAGATTTGACAGCGGTTTGACCCTGCTGCCCTGCTCTGGAAAAGAAATTGGTGTGCATGAAGCTGTTAGTCAAGATTATTTTCTTATCCACCACCCATGTAAGATGGTTGACCAAAAAATCCCAACTTGGGCACTTTCTTAAAAAAATGCCCGCGTAAGAATGCGTAAGAAAACCAAAAATATAGCTAAGAAAACCAAAAATCCACGTAAGAACGCGTAAGATTGCGTAAGATTTTTTTGGGACCATTGTTTCACTATTTTGTGATATTATGTAGAATTTTGGTTTTCTTACCCAGGGTCTTGGTTTTCTTACATGTGGATTTTGGAATCCCAATCTTGTTAAGGGGTCCGACACTACCCAGCAGCTGCTGCCAGGTGCAGCCTCTTCATCATCCAAAGGTGCGCCCTCTGACCCATGCCTGGCGGGATGGAGTCGAGCCCAGGGAGCAAATCAAATTGCAGTTTTTCCTAGGATCTTGAACCATTTTGGATCTTATGGTGGTATGCATGTTGGAACTCAGCCTTTGGATGGTTCAACCCATTTGGTGGCTAGGGCCCCTAGTGGGACACAGGTGGCCATGGCAGGGTCGTGTGAGAGCTTGGTGGCAGGGGCCCGCAAGCTTGCAGATCAACCCCAACCCAGCACCCCGAAGCGTGGCTGTGATGTCCCTTGCATCCAAATTTTGGGGCTTTAATGGAAACACTGTAGACAACTTTCGTGAGTCAAAGGCCAACAAAAGAACTTAACTGTCCCCAAGCTGTGTCACTGTTGCTTTCTTTAATGATCCAACCTCTTTTAACTTCTGGAAATAAATGTGTACATTTTGGATTCGATCTATTTCATCATTCATATAGCTCTGAGGTGAAAAAGGAGATTGAGGAGACTGCGGTGGCTTTCTCCCCGGAGACCAATGCTTTGATCAAGGGGCTTTCAGATAGTCCTGAAAGTTTGCAACTTAAAGCGGAGATCCTACGGGCTGCAAATGAGTTGAAGCGTGGACCTTTATCTTCAATTACAATGGTGGGTTAATCACGGTAAAGGTGACTGCGTCCCTCAATGTCGATAATCTATACACTGCTTCACTATACAGTAACTGTTTTGAGTTTTGATACCATACCATATCATAACCATTCCCCCGCCAATCGCCGAGGATATTCCAGTGGCTCCGCTGGTGGCACTGTGGTTCCTCCCCGCGAGTCCCAGACTCTGCCTCCGCAAAAGGAGGTTGATGAACCGCATGTCAAGACTGAGCCTGGGCCACCGGCAGGGATTGAACTTGGCACACATGAGAACGCCTGCAAACAGTTAGAGGAGACCATGATGAAACGCTTGGAGGAGAAACTGTTAGGCCTTGAGACCAAGTTTCTACGAGAACTTGAAGACAAGAAACGGAAGGCCCACGAAGAGATGATGTTTGAGCTGAATGAAAAACGGAGAAAGATTGATGATGAAATTGTTCAGTTGGAGGAGGAAAAACTTTTGCACGAGTCAAGGCTTGCCATAGCTTCCGAGCAACTTCAAGAACGTATGGTCCTAGTTGCAGACGAGCAACAAACTTTGGATGAGCTAAGAAAGAAGAGTAGAACTATGAGACAGGAACTTGAGGCTGCAGGACGTGAGAAAGAACAAGTGTCGAACCAGGCCAAACGTGAAGCTCAGGAGAAAAAGGATCTCTTAAGGCAAAAACTTGAAGCAACTGCGAGGAAAAATGCTGCCCCTGAGTCTGTGTCACCTAGCCCTGCTTCAGTGGCTTCTCAACCTACTGTCTCCCCATTACCGCCAGATGATCGGACTGGAGGGGAAACTGTTGCCCTGGTTTCAGACCAACGCTTCACCAGTTCCACACATCCTCAAGCTTGGCATTGCCTTTACCGAATGACAAGAAAGGCTGATTCTTGTGATGCGGAAATTTACAAGCTGTGGCATGAAGGTGGGGTTATGTCGGGCTATTGGATGTGATTTGGTTGGTTGAAAGGTTGTTCAAGTTTTGCATGCCCCAATTCCAACTATTAGCTGTTCTTTTGCAAGTGGCTAGGTGGTGCTAAGCGGGACCAGCTTCTGAAGGATTTCGTATGTCGCTGCTACACTCCGTCGGACGACTTCAACAAGAACAAGGCTTTTCAACGCATGGGTTTTCACATGCGCCCCCTTACTCTTTTTTTACCATGAACAAATGGACATGTATACATCCATAAACAAATGTGGTCCCAAATAAGCCATTCCCAAATATACCACTGTTTCCGTATATTATCTTGTTTTACAAATTCGTGATGTATATGACGTGTGACTTCCCCATTTCAAATTGAATATTGGAAGCGATAAGCATTACCCCTTGGAATAGTATTGTTTTGGCATGTAACCCATCATTTCATATCAGCACCCAGCATCCCAAGGAACCCTACACCTCACGATTCAGGGTTTCTTCTTGCTCATGGCTTATGGAACGGTCAGTTTGATTTTTTTATGTTTGCCCAACATCAATGAACTCTGTTTGAATCAACTCAACATTACAAATCCAAGTATGCCCTTTGGTGGTATGTAAACGAAGTCGGGATAGTTCAAAAGGATTTCCAAAGGTGGGGACAACCAACTCCAGGCCAAGCTGCATGCTTTGATCACCCTCCGCCAGAAGAGCCGGCACTGGCGCCGCAACCTCCAGGGGTATAGTTGGCACACCGAAGATGATATGAAAACCATCTTGAAGTGGTCACAGCCTCTTTGCTAAATCGGTTTTGAGTGACTTCCATTGTTCAAACATGTGTGTGGAAACCTCTTCGTGCCAGAATGATTTCTTTTCCTCATGGTGCCATCAAAGGCAGAAGGTGGAAGGCGCAGTCAAGTACTGCACAAAAAGAAAGATGACAAAGACCGGGCTTGCTGAACATGAGAACTTGCTGTCTGCTTGGATGTTCTTGGTGTAGGAATTCATAAGCTATAAAAATCTATAAAGTTTAGCCTCACTGTTTTACAGTATGACAATCCATTGAAATTTCACCACCTTTCCCTTTTCCAGTATTTGCCCAAGCCCGACCTGGACAAACAGTGCGGTGCCATGTGCTTCCTTCCAACCTGCCAGGAGGTGCATCTACGACGCGAGCTCTCTGAAGTACTTGGTTCAGACCCGGGATGATGTGGAAGCGGGTGATGAAAAAATAAAGGAACTTGAATCTGAGATGAAAGAATGTGGACTGTATGATTCGGACTTTTCACTGGGGGACTTGCTGGATGAAGGGGAGGAAGAAACTGGTACCCCCCAGCCTGCCAAAAAAAAAAAATTGGAGGACTACCCTGCAATTGAAGGAGATGAGACATTGACTGAATACATTGGCCAGTATAAACGGGCCTGCCTGAACAAGAAGGCCATGTTGAAAACCACCAAAGAACGGTTGGAAAAAGACAATGTCAACGTCGCTGAATACAAGTTGCTTGGTTGCAAAAAGTGCAGTCTATAGCATGCTCATTTTGTGATTGAACTCACTGAACGGGTATCTTCCATGTTTTTAATAGATTGAAGAAAATGGAACTTCAGGAAGGACTTCGATGCTCTGGCTTCCATTGGAGGCACCCTCAAGTTGATAAACCTATAAATCTATACACTGTCCACAAACTACATTTGACAAAAGGACAAACTAAAGTGAACTCTGTCATTACATTGCCGCAGGTGAGCTGAACGACTTGTACAACGAGATATCGAAGATCGAAGTGACCCCGGCTGGAAAGGAGAATCTTTCTTGCAACCGGGTGGCCTCTTGGGAAACCTTCTAAGATCATCGATGTCAATGGTGTCCTTGTCATAGCGGACCTTGTGGATGAGGGTGGCTGGCTTTGAGTTTCATCACTAATGGCCATGCCTCTAAGGAAACGAGCATATGCAGATGTGAATGAGAAGATCCGTACAGCGTGCTCTTCTCAAATTTATTCCCAATGATGTGGTTATGGATCAACTGGTACGTGTTACATAGCTGGGGTTGATGAACGTTCAGCACCAGCAAACAAAATATTCACTCCATGTCATAACTGTTACACTTTACTCAGGTGCATCCGCTTCAGCAATGCACACTCCCAGGTGAAGAAGCTTGAATGCAAAAGTGGAATCTGACACCTGTACTCTCATCAACCGTGTTTTTCCCACTAGTTTGGCTCAATCACCACATGTCCCCTACCATGCATGCATTGTCGTCCAAGGACCTACTTTGTCAAGACAGCATCGAAGGCCAAGGCCAAACCCAAGGCTGAAGGAAACAAGCCTGATGAGGTCTCTGTGCCAGCACCCTAAACTTAAGGGTTTGGGTTCTGGACGATGCTGGTATATGAGCGAAGTAAAGTTTTGGATGTTCATGCCAAGTGGCAATTCAAGCGGTTCGGTCAGTCTCGTGGATCCATGGCTCAGGAAAAACATGCTGTTGACTAGTCTCTGATTGACATATTCTCCAACCTGTAATTTCTATAGCATGGTTCCAGCTGATTGAGCTTTAGGTGGCAGTGATTGACTGCATGTAGGCTTCCACGCCTGCACTAAAAATTTCATGTGCGCTTTGGCAAAAAAAATCCGTGAGTGAAAGCCTAGAATTTTGCCCACAATGAAAAGCCTCTCATTGAGCAATCTCTTTTGGTCGCTCCATGTATATACTTTCCAACGCCCTCCAATTTGAAATCAATACCACCCTCTAACTTTTGTTTATGGTTATATGGCACCCTCATTATGCACTATAGTCTATTGTCATCCTCTAAAGTTGCCCCCTCGCAGGTGATGATCCTTGCATTCCAGATTCAGTGGATGACATCTTGAAGACCTTTGTCGCCCCTGAACTCGAACAAATTGTGACAGAGGTGGGAAAACAAGAACCCCTTAACTCAGTCCTATTCTTGTTTCAGGCTTTGCCTGTGTCGGTTCACAACTGGCTTGATTACTTTGGGCCAGGGTTCAAAGTTAGTCCAATGCTGTTGATAGACGGAATCCTGCACAATAAGTTATGGTTGATATTGACTACATTTGGGTACTCCAAAAAAATGGGTTTTGATCCTTCGTTGGTGATTTGGCCCACTGTCCCAAGGCTACGTCGGCCACTGCTGCTGTCCGGCAAGCCAACAACACGAGCAGAGTTGCAAAGTGGTCCAGCGACAAGCTCCACTTAGATGAGCTCGGGGAATTGGATGGGAAACGTACTAGCAACAAGAACCGGAATTTGGTGAAATGCCTGTCCAAGAGAGGCTTCATGCTGGGTGCCCCCATCACCTACATCAAAGGGGTCCGGTTGCCAAAAAAAAATGTTGTTTCAAACATGGTTGCTTCTTTGTCACTCGATGGTCAAATGTCATATGAGTTTTAAAGAGGCCACTGTAATGTCAACCCTGAAATTGGTGAACTTCCAGCATATCATAATTTAAAAGTAATGGGTACCCCCGCAAATGATAACTATTCATGTGGTATCCTTTCAATAAGCCAGTGGTTTATTATTCCGGATGCTTATGGGTTAACATTACTTTGCCGTGCGCACCTAAGGGTTCCCTTCAAATGGGTTGGATGACAATGGATTATAATACATCCCACTTCATGCTTTGATTTTTTGTCGATGGAATGGACAAAATATAGATGTATCAGCGGGAAAGGAGTCCTCAACAAACAATTATAAACAATTCATCAGGTGCATTATTTTTCCACTATACCAAAAATGGAAATCCACATCTATCCATGAAGACACCTTATGCAAGTAAAACATATAGCATATCCAACTTTGCTGGTGACCCTGAAGGTTAGATACTCGATGTGGAAAAGGGGGAGAAGATCAAGGAAAAAAAACAAGGTAGAGCATACCCAGAACCATCCAATCCTACGAATTTGGGACATGGCTGACTATTTGCTGAACTCCAAGTACGCTTACAAGCTTTTGGGGTGTGATATCGGGGATGCTCCAACCTGGAAGTCTGAAGTCCTGGTTTTCTGGGAAAAGTTTCGCTGTGTTCCTTGACACTGTTTGTGGGTGTAGATGTTTCTCATTAATGTTTCCTTATTTGTTTTCAACTTTGGTTGACCATGTTTGTACGGGTGTAGATGTGATAGTGTTTGTAGGTGTATGTAGGTGTGTAGATGTGTCTGGTTTTTCAATCTTTGGTTGGCTGTGTTCGTAGGTGTGCAAAGTGTTGCCCATTGTTTCTTGTCAACATTGTTTGCTTTCCAAAACCTTCTCGTTTGCTTTCGCCTTTCAGGTTGATGGTGAGCATGATGTTTTCTCCCGTCACCCTGGTCCCGAAGAGTTGAGCTACTGCTTGCCATGCCTGATGCATGGTGATGAGGGCGTGGGGTACAGGAGGAAGCCGGTATTGCAATTGTTGTGGGGGCCTCTTCTGAGGGTTGGTCTTGGTGCGGCAAACAGGCTTTTCCTGATTACCACTTGTCCTCACAAGTACTACTCTGGTTACAATGAGGGCACAGCTGCGGGAAATCCAGTCGTTGATCGACTCATGAAGGAGTGTGGGCGGTCTGCCTGCAAAGCTTACTATCAGGGGATCCCTACAAAGTTTGGAACATTCAAGCTTGTGTTTCTTGGGTTTGCTGGGGACCACCCATTTCAAACGAAAATTTGCGCAAGTTTGAGAGGCCACCTTCGAAAAGAGATTTGCCCATGGTGCGAAGCGAACACTTATGATGTTCCTTTTGAAGATTGCTCATCTTCTGCGCGCTGGAGGAAAACTTTGTTTCATTCAATGCCATGGAAGGTGCCACCACCCTTTGCCATTGTTCCTGGTGGTGACCACCCCTCTTTTATCAAATGGGACCTCATGCACATGGTTCCACACTGTTGCGCGCGCAATTTCTGTGCGTCAGTGGTCTGCATGCTGTGCGGGCCCTTGGGTTTGTTTGTGCCATTTCCAGGGTCTGGTCTGAAAAAAAATCGAAGTTTACAAGTTGCTTACAGTTTGCTCGAGTCTTGGCTTATGTGTGTTGGCAAAAGCATGCGGGACTTGAAAGAGTTCACTCCGGAAAATTTACAGTGGAAGTTGAACCGTGATTTCCCTGATAGCACTTGCAAAGCCAGTGATTGCACCCTTCTGACTCAATGGCTCCTAGACCTTATTGGCACGATGCCATGGGAGATGACTGAACCTTTGAAAGTGGCCTATGAGGGCTTGCAATCATTGGATCAATTCCAACGTTTGTGCTATTCTGGTGACAGGTTGTTCATGGACCCGGCAAGGCAGCGTTCTACAAGGGATGCGCGCGTTGGGTTTTTGAATGCGTATTCAAAGTTAGCTGTGTATTGGCATGGGCAGGGCTGGTGTCTCTTTGGCTTCACACCGAAGTACCATTACACAAGTCACTGGGACCACGAATTGAAAGAAGCTATCAGGAATTGCCTTGAGTGGGCATGGAATCCGGGTGCCTTCAGCACACCAATGATGGAAGACTTTGTTGGTCTTACTAGCCGAATTTCGAGGACAGCTCATGCAGGAACAGTCCCGTTGAACACGATTCGCAAATATCTTCTGGAGATGCGCAGGTTGTGGTAAAATTTCTGGCAGGGTGTGTGTGACGGGACCAGGGTGGAGTTGAAGTGGAGTGTGACTGGTTTGTTCTTGTGGGTGAAGATGGGATTTGTTTGGTTTGGACTATGTTGTGTTATGTCCCAAATTCTTATGAACAATTATTTTTGGTTAAACCAAAAATTTTTTGAACATTACCAAAGACCAAGAAAAAATCATACTTTGGAGGCTGCAGGTAGCTTCAGTTTTTGGATCCTGATCCTCCAAAACAGTTGCTTCGCAGCGTATTTGCATGATCTTGGGACTAAATCTAGATTCAGTTTTCGGATCCTGATCCTTCAAAAAAAAAGGATGAAACAAATGTATACAAATGTCTACAAAAGCCTCTAATCCACGATGTGAAATTAATTTTGGAAATCTTACTTTTCGGACCCTGACCCTCCAA
>Ga0126342_10011714_pt1 | contig 15651 bp, 13 predicted proteins | sample Cyp1metagenome_FD_92528 | JGI IMG/M metagenome (GOLD analysis project Ga0126342, IMG submission 92528) | Coral microbial communities from Lord Howe Island, Old Settlement Bay, Australia - Cyphastrea 1 metagenome | ecosystem: Host-associated > Invertebrates > Cnidaria > Coral ...
AACATTCAACACTTTTCCTCACGACCCTTCTGCTCGCAGGTTGCTCGAAATGATGCATTTTGACTTTGAAACCCAATATACCGTAAAAATCCCAAAACCCCAAGACCTCGTGAAATTTAACACATGGTTAGCAAGAGGAATCATCCCAAAATTGCCTTATTTCAGGTTAGTGAATTATTACAATTTGCCTAGATATATGAACATCACCGTTTTTAAGTTCGGTAAACCATCTATTTCTATGGGTTATCTATACCATGGCTATGTTAGTCATGACCAGGCCGGGTATATCATCTCAATCCGCTTTCCTTTCCGGATCTCGATCTGTGCGTTTGCCGCCCTGGAATCTCCGTCAGAGCAGAAAGCTGGCCAGGCGCAAGTGGAATTTCGCGTGACGCCGACCCGGTTGCCGGATCCTCAGGGGTTGGAGATTGATGTAGATATGGTAAAGATGGCTTGGGAAATGAAGGTTTAACCATCAACAAATAGGGATTTAATGATATGATGGCCCATGTTGTTTGATGATTTACCCTCTGGTAAACTAACATAGCATAACATAGCTATTGAACATGGCCATATAAATAGTGGATTTACCCATGAAAAATGGTGATTTTCCAGTTCGCTATGTAAATGTTTACCAGGCCGGGTAGATATGGTAAAGATGGCTTGGGAAATGGAGGTTTAACCATCAACAAATAGGGATTTTTCATGATATGATGGGAATTTTTGATGGGACTACCCTGGGACATAATATCAATGGCCATGACTCAGGAACCGATAAAAATTGGAGGTACCTACCATATATAAGGCCTATGTAAGGGAATCTCCCAGCAAAATATGGCCTTAATTATCTGGGTATATCTGGGTAAATTTCTTCGCGACCTCACTGTTCTCCCGAGCCCTGGAATCATGGTTAATTTAAGGGAAATCATCCCCTTTTATGGCCGAACTATTCAGGTTAGTGAAATATTATAATTTACCCAGAGATATGTAAAGTTTTTGGATACAGGGTTTCATAAAATGTGGGATCCCAAAAAACATTGGTCTCAATATGTCTCAATAGCAAAATGCTCTGATTTGGATTTGGGGGTAGCCCCATGACTTTGGAAACCTCCATATGATATATAAAGGCAATATGTCAATGTAAAGGGAACATCTTCGTTTGAAGATGTGACTACGGCGACCACCATTTTTCGGTACCTTTAAGTGGATCCACACATGGCTGGTCATGTTCAGGACTTGAAGCATTGTCAGGTCCTCGCCCTTTGGTCATGTTTTACTTGATACCCTCTGGTCAACTAACATAGCTATAGAAAATCACCATTTTTAATAGGTAAATCAACTATAAATGGGCCATTTTCAATAGCTATGTTGGTTTACCAGAGGGTAAATCATCAAACAACATGGGCCATTGCTTGCACTTCGCAATCCACAAATCGCAACCACAAATTCGCAGATGGTTTCATCGCACAAATTCGCAACTCACTAATTCCAGTTGTATCATGTTGATTCATGTTAGACATCCCATGATTTTTGGCTTACATGCCTATCTCCGACGGAAAAAACCAGGCGCATCGTCTACACGTCCTGGCGCGACTGGCGATGTTTCAACAAGCTGATGGACGTAGAGCCTGGATCCCAGTGGCCATGAACCACACATTGACTTGTCTATTTTTAGAATGATATTATATAATAACCATTCAATTAGTCATTGAATAGATTGCCTTGTCTATTTTATAGTATTAAATGTTAGCCATTCAATTTTTGGAGTACACCATTTTTACATATTTTAACCCCATCTAAACAGAAGTTGATTTTTACATATAAATCATGATAAATCTAGGTTGCAGGGTTTCGGTGATTCATCCCAATTCATCCCTCCCCAATATCAAATACCACTGGTTTCGTATTGGATCGATTCCATGTTGGCTATTTGGTTTCGTGTAGCACTGGGGGATGGAATTATGATGAATTATGTAGCCACGGTGCCCATCACTGTGGTGCAAGGATCATCCTAGCTGCTAGCTAGGCGTTTGACGTAGTTGTTTTCGGCCAATCTTGGGCTATCCTTGAAATCGTTCATTTATTCGAAACTAACTAGTTCTCGGCTCCAAAGATGACTGGAATATCATGGAATTTATCCTAGTCGCTCACTGTTTGCAAACTTTAGAAGTAAATTAGAAGCTATCTTGGTTCCGGCCGGTTCCAAAGTGCACCATCAAGTAGTCTATTTGAAACAACAGGGCAACACTTTTGGATAACTTGTGGGTATGGTTAGCTTCTCCGTTGCAATGATACAGTAGAACATCTTCACCAGGATGCTTTATCACCTGTGATTCCTGATTCGAATCCCTAAAATGGATCATTGTTATTCTCCATTTTCGGGAATACATATCACTGTTTGGTGGTTGGACAGCAATTATATGAGGTCCCATGTGTCCCATGTTTGCAAAGTTTATATAGTTAGCAAATTTCTCGGGTAATCAAACGTGGCCATGGGAATCCATGGGAAAGCCCCGAACTATACATAAATGGATGCGATTTTTTCCATTGCCACGTTCCATGATTCCATGGTGCAGTTTCTGTTATTAGTGGACCTAGAAAACCACAGTTGTGGGGGTTACATCCCAACTTTTGTACGCTAAATATAGATGGGCCATGGAACTAGTTTTTACATTAGTTAACTATAGTTATTGAATGGATTATAAGAATTGGGATACAGTGGTTTATAATCCAGTATTCCTAACCAGTTAATTACTAACCAGGAATCGCTAATCCAATAATGGGCCATCTAAGTATATCACCATGCCCCTGCCATGCCCAAGCTGAGCTTGGAAGCGGAGGATGTACATGAACGAGCACATTGTCGGCTTGAACACCAGCCTGGGGCCGAAAAAAGGGGCGAGAACGGATTTAACCAATAACAAAAAGGAGTTGTTGTTGACCAAGAAAGGTATGGCATAGAATTGCAAGTTATAGCCGGTGGTACATTTGTTGATTCGCAAAAAACTAGAAATGGGAATTGAATCGGGATAATGGAGATTGATAGTGGATGTTGAACATTGCATTTTTTTTGTATGAGGCCATCCCTAACAGATGGACCTATGATGGATATATCTGCAGTTGTGACTGGACCCAACCTCAGGGTTTCTATAGGGTGATATTTGATCTTGGGAAGGGATTATTCACATGGTTGAATCATGGTTGACAAAACAGGAACTTCACACCCCAGCGGACCAATGAGCCCGTCAGAAGATGATTTACATTACTATTTCCAAAACCGAGAGAACAAGGTGTTGGGAAGTTGGTTGATGGATATGGTAGACGTTTGCATGTGAGTCACATCATCATGTTTGACATCATTTACCCTCTGGTAAACTAACATAACTATGGAAAATCACCATTTTTAGTAGGTAAATCCACTATAAATTGCCATTTTCAATAGCTATGTTAAATCACCAGAGGGTACATGACCCGTCAGTAGATGCCACATGTTCCCATTGTCCGAAGCGAAAACGAACAACAGACATGTCCCATGAATGATGGGGGTCGTCTCCAACTGGGACGAGAAACCATGGGAAGTCCTAGAGATTCCAATGAATATAAGTCAAATACCATTCAAATATGACAGTGTGTCAAAACCTTGTACCCCTGGTGAAGATCAAAATAGCTGGTAAATGGATGTTCATTCCCCTAAAAATGGTATTAATAGGTATTGATCCATAGCCATATGGGTTAAACATGGATAAACTGCATATTCTTGATGATTTATGATGATTTCATATATTTCAAGATCATTTTGGCGGGGTAAACAATGGTAAACATGCCCATCGCCGCCATTGTTGTTGAATACAATTCCCTTCTTGATTAGTTTTGCAAATACTCTGTTTCTGAGTGGTGGCAAGTGGTGGTGCGAATATGGTTCATGCGTTTCCATGCCATCTGGGCTGATGATCTGACGTTCTTTTCATATGTGCCATGGTCAAGAGTTGGAATATATATATATATATATAATAATAATAATAATAGTATATACTGGTTGGTGGGTTGGATTTTTTTCATGTTTCCATATATTGGGAATTTCATCATCCCAACTGACTTTAATATTTTTCAGAGGGGTAGGTATACCACCAACCAGTATAGATAATTACATGGTTATATAACTATAAACATCAATATTGTGGGATGGTCATCAATTCATAAATAGGAAATTGTATATGCATAACCAATATATATATATATATATATATTTCCTATTAATCCATTATATGGTCACTATATTATATATTATGTATTCACCCATTATATGGTCATCAATCCATATATATATATAACTAATTGTGGGCGGATTCCTGGATGACCATGACCCATCCGATTTTTCACTTGACTGTGGCAACCAGGTGGCGGTGGGAGACCACCTGGTTGACTTTCCCAAGGCTCTGTTATAAAAGCATGGAGGGCGAATTCAACCAAAACAAAATGCAAAAACATGCAAAAACCATATATGTCTGAAGGAAAAATACTAGAATACTCATTTGATGTTTCTTTGAATCGGAAAAAAAACAAACCTGGTTGGTGGTTTGGAACATGACTTTTACTTTTCCCATCATATTGGGAATTTCATCATCCCAACTGACGAACTCCATCATTTTTCAGAAGGGGTAGGTCAACCACCAACCAGAAACAGCCACTGAAACAGCCTTTGTGCCCTGAGGTGACCGTGCCATCACCCTGCGCGTGCGACTGCCAAGTCTCGGGACGTTGAGGGACTGGTCGGTCGAATCAAGTTTGGGCATCCCGATTTTTTTGGGAGATAAGATATAGATATAGATTTAGATATTGATTTAGATAATAGATATAGATTTTAGATATTGATATAGATATCTTGAGTTGTTTTTTTTGGGTGCGTTGGTGCAAACTTCGGAAAACATGCCTCCTATCTTGGTCGAATCAAAGCTGCAGATCAGTGGACAAAAATTTCACCAGCATTTGGCGATCATTGGCAACTGGGAATATGTTGACAAACCGTAAGCAACTGGGATTTTACCCTCTGGTAAATTAACTTGTTGACCCTGAAAATGACCAGTTTATAGTGGAAACTAGTCTTCCAACTCCTATCTGGCAGGGTCTATGTTAATTTACCAGAGGGTACTTATAATTATGCCTAGATTTGCGTCCAACTCCATGCTTCCATGCGTGGCAACCCAAGGTGACAAAGTAGTTGTCCACCAGCATGATATGTTTCACTCCTTACTGAATAGTCGAGTCGACTTGACTGGGAGGCTCAAGCGCCTCCCAAGTATTGTAGGTCAACATGAAGATGTCATGTTGGGGATGAGTCAAAACCTACTATTACCATAGGGACGGGGGAATACACATCCAGCCCTCACCAGCTATGACTTTGGGTACCATCCGGGCACCCGGGGTTTGAGCCATAACCATTCCATAACCTGTTTTAGCTCCTGAAGGCAGCCTGAAGGTCTTATTGTTTCAATCCATATTAAACAATATTTGTTCACATCTCCATGTTGGTGAGGTGCTTGGGAAATTTTCTGGTACCGGACCATGATTTCAGAAGGAATCACACGCGCTGTTAGCGGTTTGTATCATCTGGTTGTCTGTTCTATTTCGTCATTTTAGGTCACTGTCCATCCCAAAAGATTCCCATGAAGTTCAGTGACCAGTTGGAAATCGAGCTTTGCTGGTTACATCTGGTTACTATGGTTTCTTTTCTTTAAATGAAGAGTGTTCAAAACCTCTGTTGGTGAATGTGTATTTTTTGTGATTTTAATTTTACTAACCACGATTCATTGGGATTTTACTTGATATTTTACCTTAAGTTCATTGGGGATTATCACAATCCAACAGGGAATCCCTGCTCAAATGTTCAAATCGTTGGGAATCCACTCCATGAGCCAAAAAGGGGCTCCGCCGGGGTGGATTCAGGCGGAGACCGGGGAAATTCTTTGGCGCTTGGCGGCGGATGAGATGAAGACAGATGAGCAGCATCTGCAGGTGGGAGCATCGACAGATGAAGACAGATGAGGATAGAAATCATAGTAATGTGACATTTAATTTGACTTTACCCAGGGAAAATGATAGTAATCAATATTTTTGTTGGCTCTCGCACAAGGAAGCGATCGCTGCGGCAATGCTATTTCTAATGAATTCAACTGTCCTGCTGACCTCACTTTCCAGCAAAATCCTTACCTACAGCAACACCGATCACCTCAATGCAGATGCCAGTCCCATACAAAGTGCTGGTGGATACTCGTTAAGCGCTGTTGTGCGCCATTTGCCCCATTGATCTTTGCCAATAGAGGCCTCTGCGGGCAGTTCAGTACGACGAACGCGGCAGCCATGCAGCACTTGCATGATATTATGATGAGATGCGGCAAATAAATACATAAATAAATATATATATATATATAATATAATATCATATGATATGATATAATGTAATATAATATAATATAATATAGTATAATATTATATAATATGATATAATATAATATAATATAATTTAACATAATATAATATAATTTAATATAATATAATATAATATCACATCATATCATATTATATTATTATTATTATATATATATACACACATATATTTCCAATCATACATACATACACCCAAGTGTAATATATTATGTATATCTATCCATCCCCCCTGGAGGTGAGCCTGGATCCATTGATGCCCTTCAAGGCCACGGTGCACTTTAGTGGGAGATCTCAGAGACGTGATCTGCGGACCTGTACAAAAACAATGGGAAAACCATGGGGAAACATGCAGAATCTCAGGGGTATCACTGGGTTTTCAATGCTATGAATCTATCTAAATCCTTAGACATATCAGAAAATAAATGGATATTTGTATGGCCTATTAATGGATGGCCTATTAATGGATGGTTTATAAATAGGTGGATTTTTTCAGAAGGAACAACCATGATGACACCATGATGACACCATGATCTCCGATTGGTTTTCGAGATCCCTTCGGGATGATGCTGGATCCGGAGGGAACTTATTTTTCTGCGATTCAGTGAGGATCATCCCATTTACCCGGCCTGGAAAACCATAGGAAAACCATAGGAAAATGGTGATTTAATGAGTTTTTATGGTGGTTTAATGGATTTTTTTCACGGGATTTACCCGGCCTGGTAAACGATTACAGAAAACGAACTGGAAAGATCCACCATTTTATAGCTGGGAAAATCCACTATTTCGACTGGGCCATTTTCAATAGCTATGTGAATGTTTACCAGAGGGTAATGCCGTGTAGCTTACATGCAAGAAAACGTTTATAAGAAATATATAGAATACAGATGAATACAGATGAATACAGATGAATACAGATGAATACAGATGAATACAGATGAATACAGATGAATACAGATGAATACAGATGAATACAGTGGAACATTCAAGCACAGCTGTTCCACCCGTTCTGCATCTTTTTGGGCTTCCTACAGCATGTTCATCTCTTCAGATGTTGATGAGGTCGTTTGCCTGCCAAAGTGCCCGGGGGCAACTCCATGCCTCTGCCAGACACCGGAGGTGTCTATATCTTGGAGGCCGTCTGTACGCAGGGATACTGATTGGATCCCAGTTTTTTTAGGGAACCAACCGTAATGACGATGTCGGTCCAGCAGCAAAGATGGTGGATCAAATCGGCAACTGGCAACTGCTTGCCAAATACGAGGATATGATGTTTGATCGGTGGTTTCAATATGTCTTTATACGTCTTTTATGCTTCAATTCTCCTGTGTTTGGGACGAGTGATTTCAAATGAGTTTCATTTTGGACGGATGAAAGCACCAACCAGAAGCTTGGGGCCAGTGGAAGTGGGTTTTTCAACTGACGTTAAGACGATGGCAGGAGGCTATTAATTAGTACATGGCTGTGGTTCAGAATTGCAATTTGGCTTTGATCTAATAGAGTGCCCCATTCCATCCTCTGGTGAATCAGCACTTTACCTTTTAAAATTGTTATTTGCGGGTATACCCTCTGGCAAATAAACATATATATATATATTGAAAAAGCACCATTTTTTCATGGGCAAAACATCAAACTAAATACTTCATTTTCCATAGCTATCTTAGTTTGCTGACCGGGAAGCTCAGTTCCTCGATCCACGTTTCGCTGAGAATCTTCGACTTGTTTCCACAGCTAGTTTCGGTTACTTAAAGCTCAATTTTGGACACCCCAAAAATGATCAAAATTCGGACTCCGGAGTTTTTTTTCGATTGAACATATTGAACCTTCCCTAAACTTCGCCAAACTTTTTGGGTCTCTCCTCAGTTGTTTTTTTTTTCAGGTGGATGAGGGCCTCTTTCTGGATCGTCCCGAAACACTGCAGGACGGCACCGAGTCGCTCGATCTGCTAAGCAGTAACATCAAGTGGCCCTAGCTGTACGTAGTATTTGCGGTTAGGTAATGTTAGGGAATGTTCAGTATATAATACTGTATATATATATCCCACTTAATATCCATTTGCACAATTTCATCTGGATTAATTTTTGGAGTTACTATCCACCCTTCAGAATGAGCCGCGCCGAGCCATATCCGCGACCAGGAAAATGTGACGGTGGTGATTCCAGTAGGTGCCACTTGTGGTTGGGAAACCAAGTTTGGTTATAGGCAAAACATGGCAAAATGAGGTATGTTTGGAAGTGGGGTATACCCGGTATAATTACCCGCAAATAGCCATTTATGTAAATGGGGCGAAAATGATGAGAATATATCGGCATTGTGGGCTTTTCCCCAAATTTTCAGCATGGAAAGATGAGAATGGAAATGGAACCAGGAGCAAGAACTCGATTGATCTCTCAGATTAGTGAACAGTTGAATAGTGGGGTTATATCCCAGCCTGCAGTATATGTATTTATGTATATATATATATATATGTAATTATATATATATATATATATATGCATAATATATATATATATATCTGGTTGGTGGTTTGGAACATGTTTTATTTTTCCATATATTGGGAATAATCATCCCAACTGACTAATATTTTCAGAGGGGTTGAAACCACCAACCAGATTATATGTGTGCCAAATTCTCCCAATCACAACTGGTTTAAGCTTGGTTTGGTAGGTTGCTGACTTCTTTTTTGGCGATTCGAATCTCTGCATACGTCATACCCATCCAAGATCAGTGACCGATTCAGCTGCATCATCGTGGAAACGGATGAGTCCCACAGTGCCCTCCAGTTCTTTGAACTTGGGAGAGTGAGTACAGAAGAACATTGTATCATGGCAAGAAAACAAGATGTGGTTCAGAATTCCCACCATTTCATCTAATTTCCACACTTATTGACCCTTTTGGACAGATTGACATAGAGATTTGAAACGAAGCTCGTGTGCTCCACGCATTGATTCTTTGAGCAGTGCCCCATTCCCTGTCTGGTTGATGGTTATTTTGGATGCCGGTGTTATATTGTTTACACAGGTATACAAAGGTCACATCAGCATTTTAAATTACATAATATATATATATATGTAGATATACACCAAGTTGTTTATTAGGTGTTGTTGGTTTTATCATGTTTTATTTCAATATTCCAGTCCGGACCATAGGATCGATCCTGTTTTTTCTCCCAGTTTGGGTGAAGCGTGAACCATGGAGTCCCATGGGACGCACATGGTGGAGCCTGAGAATTTTGCGACTGGTTAAACCATCTATTATACATAGGGGGTTAACATTAACATGTCTACAGGAAAAAGGGGGTTAAGGGATTTTGCCATAGGGGCTTCACATTCTATAGCCTTAAGGGGGTTAACATTCTATGACCACATATAACCATCAAGAACCACCACAAAAAACTCTATGTTTGTTATCGGGTGAACCACCGAGGTGACTATAACTTCAGCTGTGGACCGGGACAAAAGCTCATCAGCAACGCTTCATACGTCAGGTGCGCGTGGGTATACCTTAAAATGGCTTTTGAACTGACGGGAAAATGAGGTTCTAATGCATTGGACAATGATAATCCAATTGGAAAATGATGATCATGAAATGGGATTTTGAGGAATACCCTATTCTCAGGCCCATTTCCACCTCATATTAATCCGGTATAACTGGGAATAGCGTTAAAAGTTTTCCGCCATTTCCCCATGCCTTCAACCACACCCGTTGGGCGACACATGTTCGCCGCTCGGCCCATCATAAAAAACGTGTGTGTGTGTGTGTTTGTGTATATAAAGTATAATCGTACAGAATAAGATTAATAAAATTAATCAGTATATGGAATATATATATATGGAATATATATGGAATATATATGGAATATATATATGATATATATTATATATATAATATATATAATATGTATGTATATATATTATGTACCAGAAGTTGAGCTCTTAATCTCGGTGATCCATGGCTTGATGTGCGCAAGATTCTTGACATTGATGCATCCCTGGCATCTCAATGACAGAGGATGGTCCAAAACAGGATTTCCCGCTGCCAGCATATAGATCCAACATTGGATCCCCTGGTATATGTATAGAGATAGGTAGATAGATAGGTAGATATGTAGATAGAAAGATAGGTAGGTAGATAGGTAGGTAGATAGACAGATAGATAGATAGATATTATGATATATTATGTGTTCCCCTATTACTACCCCGATATGGTTCCCAAATAAACAGATCCAGCACTAACCCCCCCAGTTATCATACCTTAGTCATAGTCCCTCATAAGGTACTTGGATCCTTAGGCTATTCCACAACGAATATAATTAATATAAAAACACAAACATGCATATAAATATATACAATTACAAGTAGAATTGCATTTGCATTTACATTTACATGCATTTAGATTATAACATCATTAAGAGGCATTCTAGTGATGACATAAATCTTCCCAAATGATCCGCTGTTTTCCAGGTGTGCTTCGCGTGACGGCTGCGATCCGCTGGAAGACAACCTGACCTGCTGCGAGGAACGCGACGGGTCGAGTATCATTGGATTGGTCGAGCATCACGTCAAATCTGTTGTGGCTTGTTTTTAACAAGGTTGATTGGCCAATACTCTTGGTTGGCCATGGATTTTTTAACCAACATGACAAACATGGAGAAATCGAAGGTTGAACCGTTGAACCGTGTTTTACAAAGTGCAAAACTCTACGGTTTGAACATTGGAGGAAAACATACCAAAATTCCGTGATTTGAAACTTGGATTCTGTACTGTTTGGGCCCAAAAACCAATATAGTCATGGAGTATGACCCAACGTGGAGGTATCCAAGGTTGACAATGGAGGTAAAACACCGTGTGTTTTAGTGACCAAACATATGGTTCTGTGGCCCAGGTCCCAGTGTTTTTTTTCAGCTCACCTCAGGGTCCATGTTCGTTTGCAAAAAGGACGATGGTACCAGACTACCCTGGGAATACATAATATCAATGGCCATTTCAGGAACCTAAATTGGATATACCTACCATATATAAGGCCTATGTAAGGGAATCTCCCAGCAAAATATGGCCTTAATTATCTGGGTAAATTATAACGACTTCACTGCGACCGAGCCCTGGAATCATAGTTAGTAGGGGAAATGATCCCCAAATGGCCGCAAGATTCAGGTTAGTGAAATCTTATAATTTACCCAGATAATACATTTGGATGGTCCTTCGCCTACTGCATCGGTGGTTTATATAGGGAATCACCTTCTGTTTGTGTGTTTGAGGTTTGTAAACTGTGTTTGACGGGCCCCACTCCCCAAAAGAATGTTTATCATGCCCGGGCCCAGACAATTCATGCATTGTACATTTACATACTGACCACGTTTGAATTTGTTTGAGGGGAGTACAGGTAGATCATGGTAGATAGATATATATATATATTTATGGTGTACATATATATATATATATATGTATATATATATTTAATTCTATACATATGGTGTGTAAATATATATGTATATATTTGTGTTTATTTAGCTGTCTATACATGTTTAGCGCTGGTATATACATATATATATATGTATACATACACCCCATGTATCAAATTGCATTCTGAAAGAGTATGACTGGGATATGATTTGGGGGGTCAGCCGTCCCTTCAAAAGAAGTATTTGAATATGTATGTTTATAAACATATATGTGTTTATGTATAATATGTATGTGTATTATATATATATACATATGAATATATGTATATATGTACGTATGTAATGTACTGTAATGTAATGGTGATGGTAATGGTACTGGTAATGGTAATGGTAATGTAATGTAATGTAAATGTAATGTAATGTATATATGTATATTTACGTTTATATACACGAATGATATATATATATATACACATACATACATATATATACATATACATATACATTTACATATATATATATATACATATATATATACATATATATATATATATACATATATATACACATATAGAATATTATTTATGTTCATATATGATATGTAGGTATGTATGCATCTGTCTATATATGTGTATGTGTATATATGTATATATATATATATGTATGTGTATATATACATATATGTAATGTAATGTAATGTAATGTAATGTAATGTAATGTAATGTAATGTATGTATGTATGTATATATGTTTATATGTTTATATGTATATGTTTATTTGCACATGTTTATATGTATATACACATATGCTTCTATGTATATATTTATATATGTTGATATGTTTCTGTGTTGATATTTAATCTTTTATCTTGGTCACGGGTGACCTGAGCATCACCATCTTAAATCGATTGCAGTGGTTGTATGCCACCCGCTGCTGGAGTTCCCTCAGCAGCGAAATATCATGAATCATGATGGATCATTTTTAGATCAGGTAATGAGTGGCTGTGTGTGTGGCTGCCTGATATGACAGTAGCTATGACCCAGATGGCCTGTGTCGCAAGGACATTGCAGAAGTGGTGAATGGAACCGAGGTCGGAAATTGCCAAGTAGCCAAGTAATGATCAGGTTGGTAGTGTCAGCAGTATGTTTGTTTTTGTTGATCCGTATTTTCTTCCCAAATGACCAGCATATTTTTCGAGATCGGCGGTTTGGCCTGATTTCTTGGCTGAACTCGTACACAGTGGTTCAAAATGTTTGTTGGCGATAAAGGGACTTCAATGTTGATACCGGAATGTTTCAACATCTGAGGCCCAATAGCTTCACATATTTCATCATATTTGGTGGTGATATCCCACCGTATATATATATATGAATACATATATATATATATATTAATGTAAATTTATATTTATACGTACATGTATACATATGTATCCCATGTCTGATCCACGGCTGAGGAGTCAGTAAACCCAATTCATTGACTTAGTAGCTTATGATCCCCAAATCATGTCTCAATTTTATCGTGCTTATCGTATATCCCTATGGATCCAAACACTTTCTGAGGAGGAACTTAAAACCCCCAGTTATCATACCCCAGTCATACTCCCTGAGGAGGTACTTGGATCCATAGGGTGCACATACATTTATTCATTGATTTTACATGATTTTACTACATGGTGCTGTTCTCAGTTATATTACCCAAGTACGTTCACTTCCACCCTTCACTGCCACGGGCTTTCTTCGGGTTCCGCGGCGCATCGCTCAGCCTTGCATCAACGGCAGCAATTGTAGCAACGACACAGAGGACTTCGCTTCGGGGGAAATTGAGGAGGCAACAGATGGAATTGATTGGAATTTCATCAACCATTTTTTTGGGTAATTAATTCAACCTTGGTGAAAATAACGTGTCACCAACCATGACCAATTTTTTTGAGTTTGTGACTTGTTTTAATGCAGCAAATTAAATATGGGTCAGTGGATCTGGCACCTAACCAACTGAAATAGGATTTCACCATGGAACAATATGGGTTTTATTGTGTTCAAATGGTTAATTAAGCAACTATATTGGGTTATGGCAATTATATCCATCAATTCTTTGGGAAATCTGGGTGAAAGTTATGGTTCAACATGGTTCAACCGGTTCAAAATATGCTGGTTTTAACCAACCATGGAAATTGCATGCATGTATCCAGTGGTTAGGAGGGCGCTACTAGTATGGCATATATATATATGGTTGTATTCATGGTTCCTTTATATTGAATGGGGAGCTAATGAACGATTCTACTGTAAGTTTGCAAGACCTGTGATTTTCCAAAGCACCACAGTAAATTGGTAACCTGAATGATAACAATCACATCGATCTCCACTATGTCTTGGGGATGGTCCCATCCATTGTGTTGAGAGGATCGGGGGTCAATGTCCAGAAATGTTTGACTGGAAATACTGAACCGTCTCATGTCCGGCCAAGCTTCAATAAAATTTCGAATTTTGAAATAGAACCCAAAACATCCCAAAACCATCCAGAAATGGCAATATACAATAGGAACGTGATCTTCCAAGACCCAATAAATTGGGTTTTCATGTTAAGTTTAAGCGTTTTTGCATGATCAGTATCTGTGGAACCATCTCACCAGAGGGATCAGGTGGTACTTTTACATGTACTTTTACCATCAACATCAGCATCCATCAACTATTGCAATGTGGCTAAACCCAAGAAACTCACCATTTCTAACTTCTAAATATTCTTTCAATACGAAACTAAAGTTGTTATTGTCTATATATAATTATATATATATAGTCTCTATTTTTTTAGAATATTTTGATAGTCTGTGTGGAGAACTCGGAGAATTCCACGGCCCATTTCTGGAGGGTTTTTTTCCGTCAGGAGATGGTAACTCGGCGCTTGATGGCCCTGGAAAGCTTGGAAGCCACCGTGGAAGTCCAGCTGAGGAGCTACCTGGAGGCACGGCTTGAGTCCCGGGGCATCAACGGCGGCAACTGGGGTGAAATCAGTCCTGCAACTGGTGAAAAATATCACTTAAATATACTTAAATGATGTTTGTTGAGCCAATTACAGCTGTTGAGGGCCTTAAGTGTAGAAAAAAAGTATCACGGTCTTCAGGGTGATAAACAAAAAACATAGAAGTGCAGCACAGCGACCTGGCCCTCGCCAGTCAATGATACGAGAAAACTGCTTGGGACGTGTCCAGATGTGTCCAGTCATTTCAGATCATGTCATTCTTGACTTCTTGACCAGAGGCTACCACAACCGGACAAAAATCGCACTGAAATTTAGATTCTTTCTTTTCCATATCTGTCTGTGCCAGGTGTCTGCATCACCCATGCTGCACGTCTCCTTCAATGCCTGTGAGACAAGGTGGGGATTGGTGGGGACCCAAACAAGTCAAGGCGGGGCCTTATTGGGAACCCTGCGAAATGGACAGGTAAATGATCTACCATCTGGTTATTTAGCATAGCCATGGAAAATGGCCCATTTATAGATGGTTTACCTATTGAAAATGGTGATTTTCCATGGCTATGTTAAATAACCAGAGGGTAAATGGTTTATCGCATTTTTGGATAAGGATAATGATGGCACGAGATTTAGAGAAGAACGCATCTCAACTGGGGTTTCTCCTATACGGAAATCGCACTAAAATGCTTCTAAGGAATTGTTAAACCCGAAGTACCCGAGGATATCCGCATGGTTTCATCCTTCCCACCATTTTCATACTTAATCCCAGCGTATTTCCGGAGGTTTCCTCTTAATTCCGCATATTTTCCATGAACAACCTGTGCATTTTTTAGCTCA